>Ga0210017_1000312_pt1 | contig 39758 bp, 36 predicted proteins | sample CryGeyCG2014_020_FD_183966 | JGI IMG/M metagenome (GOLD analysis project Ga0210017, IMG submission 183966) | Groundwater microbial communities from aquifer - Crystal Geyser CG08_land_8/20/14_0.20 (SPAdes) (version 2) | ecosystem: Environmental > Aquatic > Deep subsurface > Groundwater | place... | reverse complement strand
TAGCGGCGCATGTCTCAGCCAGCCAGAAGATCGTGACTTTCGATCCCTCGCTAAAACTGGCCGACAGGGTAAGCGGCATAGAGAGCCTCGGCGGCAAAGTGATAAAAGACCTGCACATCATCCACGCGCTCGCCGCTGTCTTCCCGGACGGCATTAAGGACGCCAGCATTTATTCCCTGAAAGGCGTCAGGATCGTGGAAGAGTGTTAGGGATAGGGGACGTTGCTCATAGAATGACAAATTGGTAAAATAAAGCATGCCACGAAAAGCGCGCATAGATATCATTGGTTGTTTATACCATGTAATAGCCCGCGGAATAGAGCGACGGAAGATATTTTTGGCTAACAAAGATCGTGCTGATTTTCTTGCAAGATTAAGCTCCGCTCTGGATAAAACAGGCGGTAAGTGCCTGGCGTGTCACGTCCCAGGTAATCGAGGCCGCCTCAGTCCCATGTAACTGAGGCCGCTTTTCCGAATCACTTTTATTATAACATTTTAGCCTTTCCGCCTTTGCAACTTCCGGACATCTTTCTCATTTGCACATTCGCCCCGTTCTCCGGCCTCCGGTACGCCGCGTTTCGGCGGAATGTTGTCCAGTCTCAGGTCCGGCAAAACAATCCGATCCTTCAGCCGGTAACTCTTGCCTTGAAAGATCACTATCTTTGCAGCTTCAAACATCCGGTCTATTGCCGCGCTCGCCAGCACGGGGTCGGCAAAAACTTCACCCCACTCCTCTATATCGCGGTTGGAAGTTAGGATCATCGCCGAATTCAGTTTCCGCCTGTCCAGCAAGTCAAAAACCTCTTCCGACACTTCCCTACTCATGGATACCACGCCCCAGTCGTCTATTATCCATAACTGCGCCGATAGAATGCGCCGGAACAGGCTGACCAGTGTGTTGCGGGCGCGCGCGAATTCTATTTCCGCTATCAGCTTCTTGACGCTCGTACAGTAAACCCTTAAGCCCTCCTTCGCGGCCTTAAGTCCCAAACCCAGCGCCAAATGCGTCTTCCCTGTTCCGGTCTGCCCTAGAAACAACGCTATCCCGCGCCGCTTAATCAACTCAAGGTCCGATAGTTCATCTATCGCCGCCCTGTCCAGCTTGCGGTTGAATCCCCAGTCAAAACCCTCTATGGTTTTTATCTCGGGGAATTCCGCGTTCTCTATGCGGCGCGTTACCGCGCGCTCCCGCCGCGCATCCAGCTCACGCTCAAGCAACTCGGCTACCCAGCCAAGGTCCACCGCCGCCCCGTGGCTGGCCAGCACTTCTTCAACCTCCCGCGCCGCCGCTGATAAGTGCAGCGACTTCAACTGCGTCTTTACGGTTTCTATGTTCATGCGTGTCCGTCCTCTTTGTGCAGCCCTTCCGTGGGCAGCAGATTTTTATACTCGGCCAATGACCGCGTGTATTTATGGCCGCTGGCCGGCGCCGGAGTGTCGCGGCGGCGCGTGCCAGGTATTGTTATTTGGCTAAAAAGCGATGCGGGGTGAGCGGGGCAGGTCTGATGAAACAGTTGAAAATGAGTTCCGGCGGCATTACGCGCCTTTTTTATAAAGGGAAGGAGTCGAGCGATGGGAGGCGTTAAACTATCATTCTATGAGCAACGTCCCCTATGTCCCGTCCCCTATGTCCGTCCGGGTTTATGTTCAACACTGTGGGTTACGGCAAGATCCAAAGGACCACGCTCTCGAACCCCAGGGGAACAGGGTTGGACGATTCCGGCATCCGGGACTGGGCAGTTTCATCGGGCTATGGAAAAAGCTATGGCCTTATCAGCCTTGGCATAGCGGGTAAATACATAAGGGAGGAAATTGACGATTACAAAGCCCAATCCCTGGCAATAGATTTGGGGGCTTTGCTGGATTTTGGGTCAAAAAATGTGCCGCTTTCATTGGGGTTTGCCGTACAGAATCTCGGGACAAGGGCAAAATTCCAGTCAAGTTACGAAGAGCTGCCGGTCAATATCAAGACGGGGCTATCTTACCGGTTTTCTTCCGGGCTGCTGGTTGTGGACGCCAATCTGCCTAAAAACGGCAGCGCCACCGTTCATGCGGGCGGAGAATACGTGGCGTTTGAAAAGCTGGCTTTGCGCCTGGGCTACAACGGAAGGGGTGAACCCGGTTCAGGGCTGACAGCCGGCGGCGGCGTAAAGATTAACCGTTTTTCAGTTGATTATGCCTTCATTTCATTTGGCACCCTGGGTGATTCCCACAAAATCAGCCTGTCATGTTATTGGTAATTTGAAGGCAGGCAGTATCCGGTTTAGACATTACGGGTGGGAATTAGGGACAGCGCCGAATGGCGCTAACTTAAGCCCTCTCATAACAATGGTCAAGGTATTGAATAAATAGTGGCTGACCCCATTATCCGCATTTTTGTTCGTAAATATCTTGTGGGCGCAGATATAAAATTAAGGAGTTGACAATGGAAAAAGGGAAATTGTTTTTCATTTTTTATCTATTTATCGCAATGACCGTTGTTCTTCCGGTTCACGCTGGAATTTCTTCCGACATAAAGTTGTTGGGAGAGCGGCTGATAGAGGGCTATCGGGCCAAGCCCCCCTCTTTAAAAGTTAAAAAAATATCCGTCTTGAATTTTGACGAATTGGGGGCCGAAGCGAAAAAAAATCAGATTGGTCAGGCGGTTTCCGCCTTCTTGATTCAGGAATTTTCCGGTTATCCGGAGTTAAAGGTTGTGGAACGGGAAAAGTTGCATTTAATACTCAAGGAGCTTGAATTAAACTTCTCCGGAGCTATAAGTCCCGATGAGATAAAAAGAACGGGATTGATTTTAGGTGTGGATTATCTTTTACTCGGAAGCGTTATCGAATCGGAAAATCAATTTTTAATCCAGGCGCGTATAGTAGACGTGGAAACGGCAGAAGTCGTGACCGCCCAAAGCGTGACAACCGATAAAAAAGGGTTGATAGAAAAATCGGTGGAGTTCAGATACCTCCAGCGGCTTTCGGGAATTTCCGTGATGGCAGGCCGGACAAGTTTCGGTAAATTGTCGTTCGCGGAAAATGGGATTGGAACCGAATTGTATTATATATTGCCGAATCGAAATGTTCTTTCTTTTGAAATTTTTAAAACCATAGGCGACAATGCTAATATCTTTGGCCGCGAACAATGGGATATTCAGGCTGGAATTCCTTATACTGTGGAGGCTAAGGAAACGGTATCTTCCTTTTTTTGCGTATTGTCGAAGTATAAAGTGGCCCGTCGCCTTTCAGAAAAATCCCGCATATATTTAACTGGTGGATTCGGGCTTTATGCGTTAAATACGGAACAATATTTTTCTAAATTGCCTTTTGGCAGCGTTGCGGGGCCTGGAGTCAACTTGCCGGAGAGGACTTCGCAAAAATATGCGGCATTGGGAATTAATGTTGGGGTGGATGTCCAAAGATATATTACTCCTTTTCTGCGTGTCGGGGTGGTTTATTCCTTTTATTATTTTTCTTTTAACCGAAATCTGAATCCGGGGGATCAGAACCAGGATTTGATGCCGCAAATCAGGAATCTAAATAAGCGCATATATGTGAAGGGAAAAAATATCGGTGCGCGGATTACTTTTAGTTTTTAAGTTGTTTGTGGGGGCTGTCATCCTGTTGTATGGGGTCGAGCGAATGGGGGCAGCCACTATTTTTAGTGCCCAGGCGGTTCCTGCCCATACTGCCTTTTTTAGCCAGCAAGCAGCTCAGTAAAGGCCTTTTTCCTTCAGTTCGTCGTCGTCCATGCCGAAATGGTGGGCTATTTCGTGCATGACCACGTGCTTCACTTCCGTTTTTATTTCCTTTTCGCCCGGGCAGGCCGCCTCTATGTTTTTTTTGAAAATGGTTATTTTATCCGGCATGGCGCCGCTGTAATAGGCGCCCCTTTGGGAGATGGGGATTCCTTCGTATAAGCCCAGAAGATTTTTCCCGAATTTTCTTTCCTGCGCGGGTTTGGGCGCTTCGGCGGTCAGAACCACCACGTTCTCCATTTTGCGCCTGAAGAATTCCGGCAGTTCCTTTACTGCTTCCATTACCAGCGTTTCGAATTCTTCGGTGGTCATAGGTCGTCTAATGTTACAAGTCTCAAGTTTCAAGTTACAAGTTTCCTGAACGCTGACCCCTACCCTCTTGCCTCTTCTTGTCAATGCTTAAAATGCCTTATCCCGGTAAGAACCATTTTTACGCCCAGTTTCTTCGCGGCTTCTATCACTTCCCCGTCCCTCACCGAGCCGCCGGGCTGTATTATGGCGCTTACGCCTATTCTGCGGGCCTCTTCCACGGCGTCCTCGAAGGGGAAAAAGGCGTCCGAACCCATTACCAGCAGTTCCGGTTTCGGATTTTTTTTGAGATATTCCGAATACTTGTGGCCCGCCATGAAAACGGAATCCACCCTGGACATCTGGCCCGCGCCTATGCCCAGCGTCTTTGAGCCGTCCGAGAGGACTATGCCGTTAGAGCGCACATGCTTTACGCAGGTAAAGGCGAATTTCAGCGCGGCTTTTTCCTCTTCGGTTATTTCGCCGCTTACGGTTTCCCATTTGTCCCCGAGCACGGAGTTGTCGCTTTCGCTTACCAGAAATTCCGCGCCCAAAGATTTGAAAACCGGATGTTTCCCGGCGTCCTCGCGCCAGCGCAGTATCCTCAGATTCGGTTTTTTTCTGAGCAGAGCAAGCGCCTCTTTGTCGAATTCCGGCGCTATCACCAGTTCTATGAATTTTTTCGAAAGGAAAGCCGCCGTCCCGGAGTCCATTTTTCTGTTCACGGCTATTATTCCCCCGAAAGCCGAGAGAGGGTCGCAGGACCAGGCTTTTTCGAAAGCTTCGGCCGCGTTTTCGCCCCTGGCGGCTCCGCAGGGGGTCACGTGCTTGAAGATGACGCAGGCCGGGTCTTCGAAATCGGAGACCGCCGAAACGGAGCCGTAGGCGTCCAGTATATTGTTGTAGGAAAGCTCCTTGCCGTGCAGTTTTTCGAAAGGCAGTGAGGCGTTCAGCGAATAAAGACCCGCTTTCTGGTGCGGGTTCTCGCCGTATCTGAGGTCGAAAATTTTATTCAGGTGCAGGGACTTATATTCCGGGGAAAGGTTCAGGGCGCCGGAGCTAAGCTTGGCGTAAATGGCCGAATCGTATTCCGAGGTGTGCCTGAAGGCTTTTACCGCGAGTTCCTTTCTCGTCTCTTCGTCCACCCCGCCGCTTTTCATCTTTTCCAGTAGAGGTTTGTAATCCGCGCGCCCGCAGACCACCGCCACGTCGCGGTAATTTTTAGCCGCCGCTCTGAGGAGGGCGACCCCGCCTATGTCTATGTTTTCCACCAGTTTATCGGACCAGTTCTCCTCTTTCGCGGCAATTTCACGGAAAGGGTAGAGATTTACAACCACCAGGTCTATGCCGTTTATTTCGTTGTCGGTCAGCTCCTTCAAATGCGCCGTATCGTTTCTTTTAAAAAGTATGCCTCCGAAAATTTTGTTGTTAAGGGTTTTTACCCGTCCTTCCAGTATTTCGGGAAAGCCCGTGACCGCTTCCACGGAGCGCGAGCTTATCCCGTTTTCTCTGAGGGTTTTGTAAGTGCCGCCGGTGGAAATTATTTCCACGCCGAGTTTTTCCAGTTCCCCGGCGAATTCCACGAGCCCCGTCTTGTCCGAAACGGAAAGCAGGGCGGTTTTTATCCCTCTGCCCGCGGCCGGAGGCAAGACCACGGCTTTCCCGCCTTCCAGTTTTATCCTGTTTTCGGAAAAAAGACCGACTATTTCCGGGTAAAGCTCATGTTCCGTTTTCAGGATCCTGGCGGCCAGGGTTTCCGGCGTGTCGCCCGCGTAAACTTTCACGGTTTCCTGCGCTATTATCGGTCCGCTGTCGTATTCCGGGTCCACGAAATGCACCGTGACCCCGCTGACTTTGGCGCCGCTTTTCAGGACGGCCTTGTGCACGTTTTCGCCGTAAAACCCTTTCCCGCCGAAAGAGGGCAGAAGAGCGGGGTGTACATTTATTATCTTTCCGCGGAATTTTTCCACGAAGGCGGCCGGAAGTTTCGCCATATAGCCGGCGAGGCAGACGAGGTCTATGCGGTTTTCGCGGCAAAGCTTTTCCAGCCTGGCCGCGTAATCGGTTTCGCCGGAGAAATCCCCGCTTTTGAGGGTCAGAAAAGGGACGCCGCTTCCGGCGGCCAGCTCTTTGGCGCCGCAGCCGGCCTTATTGGAAATGAGAAGTTTTACGGCGCCCTTTATCCTGCCGGATTTTATTCTTTCGAGTATGGCCCCGAAATTCGAGCCCCGGCCCGAGGCGAAAACGCAGATGTTCATGGGAAACCTCCGGAAAGAGATGACTGGAAGAATGGAGGATGATTTATCGTAAATCGTAAAGAGTAAAGCGTAAAAAGTAATATGGAAGTCCCTTGCAAACGCTTTCCGTTTTGCGTTTCCCGCTTCACGCTAATCCCTTAATCCTCCGATCTTCTAATCCTCTAATCCTCTTTTTTAAAAACTTTCGCTGCCGACCTGATTCAGGATATTCTGCATCACGGAAAAAAATTCTTTTTCTTCTATAAGTTTTTCCCGGTCGTTGGCGGCCGCGCCGACGCAGTACCAGACGCCGGTTTTGGTCTGGAGAAGCCAGGTAAGGGAGATTACGCCGGGCTCGCTTCCGCCCTTGAAGCCCGCGAAACGGAAACCTGACGTTTTTACGTCCAGCCCCGGGTTGAGCGACAGAATGGCGTTGGCGTACTTGTCGTTCTTTTTTCGGAAATAATCCATCAGCCGGCACAGGTCGTCCTGAGAGGCGAACCATTCCAGGTCTTCTATGTGTACCGGTTCTCCCAGCTTCAGAGAGCGCAGGTTTATTTTGGTTTTTTTCAGCTTTTCCAGGAATTTTCTTTTTTTCTTCACCGTTTTAAGGGAAAGATATTCGTTTGCCGCGGTGGAGTATTTTATTTTGAAGAGTTCGTTCGTTTTCAGGAAAGGGACGTTCAGTTCCGGCCTGGAATTATATTCGGACATAAGTTTTTCTACCTTTTCACGGCCGGCGTAATCTATCAGTATGTCGGAGGCGGTATTGTCGCTTTCGGAGATCATCACGGAGGCCAGCGAAAAGGCGGTAAGGGGCGAGCCGTCCGGCAGGAACTGGGAGCGGCCCGTCGGGAGGGACTTGTTTTCCGGGGAGATCTTAAGTATCTTGTCCCACTTCAGCTCGTTCCGCGCCAGGGCGGCCAAAACGTAAAGCTTGAAAGCGGAGCCGATGGCGAGACTCTCATTCTCGTTTTTCGCGTAGACATTGTCCTCTATGCCGCCGAGCTTTTTTATCAGCAGGGCTTTCTTCCCGTAATTCAGTTTTTCAAAGCCGGCCGTGACGTCGGCGAGCGAAGAACTTTTTTTGAAGGAGGGTCTGAAAAAAAGGCCCGTAATCCGGCCTTTTCCCTCTTCTATGGTTATCGTGACGGGGATGGTCAGATCCCGGTCCGTCCGGAAGAAAAAATTTCCCTGCCTGGGGCTTTCCAGCGAAACCGTGCTTACGTCCACCACCGCGCCGTTCTCCTCATAAAGTTCTCTAAGGAGTGCGGTGGTTTTGGTCCTGGAGAGGTAATTGAAGAAGGATTTGTCGAAAACGTAATTGAGCTTCTGCGGGTCGGGGGAGATCCTGGAAGACAGCTTCCAGGCCGTGACTATCAGTTTCCTGTATTTCCCGCCGTTTTCCTTTTTTTCAGTCTCCTGCGAAAAACCCGCCGGATTGCAGAAAAGTATCAGTAAAAACGCCGCTTTAAGCATGAGTTCTCCCTTTGGGCTGCGCATAGCGGAAGGTATAAGTTAACGGCATTTGCAAACCTTCCAACCCTCTAAACCTCAAACCCTCATATCCAGTCTTTTAGGCCAGTATGACGCGTCCTTTTCCTTTTTTTATCTCGCCCAGAAGGACGGCGTCCCCGTTCGTTCTCAGAACCAGGTCCGCGAATTCCTTTCTCACCGCTATTATCATCCCTATCCCCATATTGAAAGCGTTGAACATTTCTTTTTCCGGTATGCCGCCCGCCTTTTGCACCGCGCGCATTATCCACGGGACTTCCCAGCGGTTTTTGTAAACGAAAGCGTCCGCGTTCTTCGGCAGGACCCGGACCAGGTTGCCCTCTATGCCGGAACCGGTTATATGCGCCATGCCCAGTATGTCCGTTTTCCTCTTTCTCAGGTCCGCCCTGAGTTTTTCCATCTGTTTCACGTAGATCCTGGTAGGTGTCAGGAGTTCGCGCGCGTGTTTTTTGAGCAGGCGTTTTTCTTCCAGCACTTTCCTTATGAGAGAATAGCCGTTGGAATGAAAGCCGGAGGATTTGAAGCCCAGGACGGCGTCGCCGGGCCTTATTTTCCCGCCGTCTATTATTTCGGAATTTTTTACCAGGCCCACCGCGAAGCCGGCCAGGTCATACTCTTCTCCCCGGTAAAAACCGGGCATCTCCGCCGTTTCCCCGCCCAGAAGGGCCATGCCGGACTGCGCGCAGCCGTCCATTATGCCGTCTATTATTTTTTTGGACTTTTCCAGTTTCAGCCCGGCGGTGGCGTAATAGTCCAGAAAAAAAAGCGGTTTGGCTCCGCAGGTGATAAGGTCGTTCACGCACATCGCCACCAGGTCCACGCCAATGGTGTCGTGCTTGTCCAGCAGGAAGGCCAGTTTGAGCTTCGTGCCCACGCCGTCGGTGGAGGCGACTATGGAGCAGTCGGCGCCGTAATGTTTAATGTTGAAAAGTCCGGCGAAGCCGCCTATGGCTTTGGATTTTTTTTCGAGAAACCCGGTGAACTTGTCGGAAAGACCTACGTCGACTCCGGATTTTTTATAGGTCAGCATAAAGGCTCCTGTAACGCCGCGCGATATACGTCGCGGCGCGGCACAAGTCGCAAGTGCCAAGCCGCAGGTTTTTATGAGAGTATTTTTTCAAGACTTGCGTCCTGAAACTTGAGACCTGAAACCTGCTATTCTAACATAGGTTACGATATTAAATTTTAAGTGTCAAATCACCGCGCAAACGCGGCAGAGTTTTAAAAAAAACGGATAAATGATAAAATAGGAGTATGACCAGCGCCGATATCGCCTATGAATTCAAGGGCGCCCTCTATTTGAACATAACCAACGAATGTTCCAGCGCCTGCGTTTTCTGCATAAAAAGGAAGTGGGAAATGAAGTTCGAGGGGCATGACCTGAACCTGCGGGGCGCGGAGCCGTCCGCCGGCGAGGTGCTTGCGGCGGTTTCGGAAAAGTTCGCGGCAAAAAAATATTCCGAACTGGTCTTTTGCGGCTACGGGGAGCCTACCATGAGATTCGAACTTCTCAAGTCGGTCTGCGGAAAGATAAGGGCCGGGAAGGCGGAGAACGTGGACCCCGGCATACGGATAAGGCTTAATACCAACGGCCTGGGGAACCTGGTTAACGGCAGGGACATCGTTCCGGAACTGGAAGGGCTGGTGGATTCTTTGAACGTGAGCCTGAACTCCCTGGACCCGGAGCAATGGCTGAAGTTAATGAACCCGGCGGCCGTTTACCGGGACGCGGGTTTCAAAAGCGTGCTGGAATTTATAGTTTCCGCCGGAAAAAAGGCGGGGGAAGTGGTGGTCACGGCGGTCCAAAGAGACGATGTGGACCTGAAAAAAATAGGGGATTTTTCGCTTAAAAATGGAGTACAATTTAGATTAAGGCCCTCTTTATGAACATCGAAAGAAAGAACGTGTTGATACTGATAGCCGCCGTGCTGTTCGTATTTGTCAGCATCCCCGGCGTTTTTTTTAATAAAGCGGTTAAAAAGTATCTTAATTTCCTCGGCATCTGGGCGGAGAAGCCCGCCTCCGTGATAAAGCCGGTTTTCGTCTCGAATCTTCCTCAGATGCGCAGGAGGGGAACGTCCGGCGGGGATCTGAATCAGCCCGAGCTGAGGTTTATAACTTTTTCCGTGAAAATAAATTCCGCCGGGGAAATAGTCCTCTCCGGCGATTTCAACAAATGGAGCGCGGATTCGGTCAGGCTTGTGAAGAGGGAGGGGGACAAATGGGAGACGATAATCCCCCTGACTCCGGGAACCTACAGGTACGTCTATTACGTGGACGGGAAAAAGACACTTGATCCTCTTAATCCGTCCACGGACGTTTATGAGAACGAAAAAGTTTCCGTTTTGAACGTAAAATGAAAAAAATATTTTTTTTCCTGCTTTTCCCCGCTTTGGGCCTCTGGGCCGGGGAAAAAGCCGTGCTCTGGCTGCCCTCCTCGAACGCTTCCGTCGACGCCTTTTTGGATAAAATGGGGGACGACCCCTTTAAAATAACCATAGCGCTCTCCTCCAAAGACGGCCTCGATCTCAAACGCCTTAAAAAGCGCGAAGAAAGGGGCGACCTTGAAATAGCCAATACACCGGAAGGCGCTCCCTTCGTTTCCCTCCTTTATTATCCCAGGAGCGTAAGCGTCAATTACGTCGGCAAAATAGAGAATAACCCCTATTTTTTTGCCCTCCGGATCAGCGATTCCAAAGCGAAATTCGCCAAAGATTTCGGGACCTCTTCTCCGGGGCTGGTCCTTCCCTACGGGGAGGTTACGAAGGACTGGTTGCAGCTGGCCAAAGCTTTCGGCTATAAATGGCTGGCCTCCAGCCTGCCGGAAAACTCCACCGGTTTCGCCCTGGTGAGCGTGGACAGCGTTACGGTGGCGCCTTTCCAGGTTTGCGGGTCTTCCTGGGAAATAACCGCCTCTTCCCCGGTTTTTTGCGTCGTCGACGATACGCTGGACCTATCTTCGGGTTCGGTGGATATGCTGGCGGAACTTTTCAGGGAAGGGGGAGCGCCTTTTTCCACGGTGGGCGAGGTCATCGCCGTTTCGGCTTCTACCGAAACGGCGCGGGAAAATTTCACTCTTGTTTTCAACCCCTGGAGGAAATACTCCGAATATCTGCTTAAGGACGAGCAGTATGGCCTGCTCGGCATTCTTGCCAAGGTGCGGAACGATATCATGGCCTTCCTCAATTCCAATTCGAAGAAAGTGAAGGACATAATGGAGAGATATTACGGGGCCGAGAAATACGCCGGTCTGCTGCCTTATTCTCCGGACGAAACGGCCGCGGAGGAGGAGATAAGAACGGCTCTCGAAGAGATCTACCAGCTCATGGGCAAGGCGGCTCCCGGTTTTATTTATCAGTCTTTTTCCAAACTTTCTTTCGAGGACGAAGTCTTTAAAATAGAAAAAACCTCTGAAAGTGTGACCTATTCGAGGGTGGAAATCTCCACGGGGTCCGGGAATACCAGGATCTCGACTTTCACGGTTTCGGGAACCTCCGAATACCTGGATTTTTCCCTGGAACTGGATTCTTCGCTCAAAAACGGCCAGGTTTTCGAGATCTACATAGACGTGAACGGCAGGATAGGTTCGGGAAGCATTAAGCTGTCCGGGAACAAGAAGGAAAAAATAATACACAATAACGCCTGGGAGTACGCTCTCGTTTCCGAGAACCGAAAGATGCAGATGTATCAGTCCGGCTATTACAGCGATATAAGGCTGAAGAAGTACCCTTTGAGCTATTCGGGCAGCCGCTTTTATTTCCGCGTTCCCGCCGCCGATCTTAAGGGGAATTATCTCAACTGGAATTACTTTCCGCTGGTCTACGGCAAGAATTCCGACAAAAGCTGGACGCTCGTGGACGGGGCCTATTCCAGAATGGACCTCGGCTATCTTTATCCGGTGAAAGAAAAGAAATAAGATTTCCGCGGTCCGGAGCTTGGCCGGCCCCTCTGCAAAATGCTAAAATATAACAATAGGCAATCAGGCAATTAGGAAAAATAAAAGACCGGCCGCCGAGCAGCCCGGACGTTCCAGAAAAATCAGGTTTTACTAGAATTTTTCACCCCTTGCGCCTCTTTATCCGCGGTGTTTTGCCTCTTTTTTGCGAAAGGAACTTATGAAAAGAAACGATTTGAGAAATATCGCCATTATAGCCCATGTGGACCACGGCAAGACCACTCTCGTGGACGCCATGCTTAAACAGACCGGCTATTTCAAGATAAAGAACAAAGAACAGACCGAATGCGTCATGGATTCTAACGACCTGGAACGCGAGCGCGGTATAACCATACTTTCGAAGAACACCTCGATAAAATACGGGGACACGCGGATACACATAGTGGACACCCCCGGTCACGCCGATTTCGGAAGCGAAGTCGAAAGGATACTTAAAATGGTGGAAGGGGTGCTGCTCCTGGTGGACGCGCTGGACGGGCCGATGCCGCAGACCAGATTCGTCCTTAAAAAGGCCCTCGAACACAATTTAAAGTGCATGGTCGTCATGAACAAAATAGACCGGCCCAACGCCAAGCCCGACGAAGCTCTGGACAAGGTCTTTTCCCTTTTCCTGGAACTGGGGGCCACCGACGAACAACTCAATTTCCCGATAATTTACTGTTCAGGCAAGAACGGCTGGGCCACGCTCAAGCTTAATGAAAAGAACGAGGATCTCAAGCCTCTTTTTCAGGCCATAGTGGACCATATCCCGGGCCCGGAACTAAAGGACGAAGAGCCGCTCAGGATGATAGTCACCATGCTGGATTACAGTAGTTATACCGGCAGAATAGCCATAGGCAGGATTTTTCAGGGCCGCGTCTCCAGGGGACAGAACATTCTGCTGCTTTCCAAATCCGGAAAAAATCTGAACAGGAAGGTGGTGCAGATACTGGGTTACATGGGCCTTGAAAGGATAGATCTCGAAAGCGCGGGTTCCGGCGATATCGTATCGCTTTGCGGGATAGAGGGAATAGACGTGGGCGACACTATTTCCTGCGCCGAGGAGCCGGGTCTTCTGGAGGGGATAACGGTGGACGAGCCGACCGTTTCCATGGGCTTTTACGTAAACGACGGACCCTTCGCGGGGCGGGACGGGAAGTTCGTCACCATAACCCAGATAAGGGACAGGCTTTTCAGGGAAGCGCATACCAACGTGGGTCTTAAAGTGGAAGAACTGACGGGCGAAAGCGGTTTCAAGGTTTCGGGCCGCGGCGAACTGCATCTTTCCATACTCATAGAAACCATGAGAAGAGAGGGGTACGAGATTTGCGTCTCAAAGATGAAGGTCATAACCCGTAGGGAAAACGACGTAGTCATGGAGCCGGTGGAATACCTGATTCTCGACGCGCCTTCGGAATTTCAGGGAGTGGTGATGGAGTCCATGGGCCGGCGCGGCGCGCAGATGAAGAACATGGAGATCGTGGGCGATAATAGGGCGCGTTACGAATACGTTATCTCGGCCAAGGCTCTCATAGGTTTCAAAAACGATTTTTTGACCGCGAGCCGCGGAACGGGTATCATGCATCACAGTTTTTTCGGTTTTCTGCCCGAGGGCAATTTCCAGCCCATACAGAGAAACGGCGTTTTCGTAGCCAAAGAAACCGGGCAGAGCGCGGCTTACGCCCTGAACAGTCTGCAGGACCACGGCACCCTGTTCATCGGCCCCGCCATGGACGTTTACCTGGGACAGATAGTGGGCGAGAACGACCATGAGAACGATCTGGTCGTAAATCCCTGCAAAGAAAAAAAGCAGACCAACATGCGCTCCTCCACCTCGGATGAGTCCGCGATATTGACCCCGCCTCACATCATGTCCCTGGAGCAGTCGATAGAATACATCTCCGATGACGAATTCGTGGAGATAACGCCCAATTTCGTGCGGATGAGAAAGAAGGTCCTCGACCATTCCCTGCGCAAGCGCGGCGACAAACAGTTTATATAGCAAAGGGGATAGAGGTTAGAGGATCAGAAGATTAGAAGAATAGAGGATTAGAAATCAGGAAGCTCCTTATTAAAAGCCAATCTTCCAGTCCTCCAATCCTCCAGTCATCCAATCTACTGCCTTCTGCCTGGCAATTTTCGGGTTAGTTTGAATAAAAGCTCTTATTTTTGCTATCCTTAACTTATAATGATGGTTTACCTCCTCAGCGGCGTAATACTGGCGCTTATGACGGCGCTCGCCCTGCTTTTAAGCAGGCTTTACGCCATGAAGCTTCATTATAAAGACCCCAAGAAGGACAAGAGTCCGGACCTCAAGAAAACCTGGGCCAAGTTCGACGAACTCCTCTCCAGCCTCATGGTGATACATAATCTGGGCGTGGTAGGCGCCGGGAAAACCAAGCAAAGCGAATTTTTCCAGACGGCGCTGGACAACGCCTGCGACCTGGTCAATTCCAGCAGGGGCTCCATAATGGTCTACGACGAGCAGGCCAGGGAGCTCAAGATAACGGCTTCCAGGGGCATTTCCAGGGAAGTGGTGGAAACTACCCACATAAAGACGGGAGAAGGCATAGCCGGCAGGGCTTTCGAGAAAGGCGAAACTATTTTCGTCACCGACCCGTCGATGAACCCCCAGTACAAGGGTTTTATGGGCTACCAGGAGCAGAGCGAGCCTTTCATTTCCATACCGCTGAAAGTCAAAGAAAAATCTTTCGGCGTCCTCAATATCCACCTGGCGAAGGAAAGATCTTCCTTTTCCGATTATGACCTGAAATTTCTGACCATTCTGGGCGGGGAAACGGCCGTAACGCTGGAAAATATCAAACTTTACGAAAGCATAGAGAATTTTTACCTGGAAATGGTGCAGACCCTGGCCAGGATAATAGACGCGAAAGACTCCTATACCGGCGACCACGCCTCCCGCGCGAGAGAAAGGGCCGTCAGGCTGGCCAAAGAACTGAATATGCCCGAGCAGATGATAAGGTATGTGGAATATGCCGCCCTCCTTCATGACATAGGGAAAATAGGCATAGACGCCAGGATACTCTTGAAGCCGGGCAAACTTACGAACGAAGAATATTCCGAAATAAAGAAACATCCGGTCATAGGCTACCAGATACTGGCCCCCATAGATTTCCTGGCTCCCGTCGCCCAGATGGTCCTTTACCACCAGGAATGGTATAACGGCATGGGCTATCCGGAGGGCCTGAAAGGGGAGGAGATACCCTTCGGTTCCAGGATAGTCGCCGCCATAGACGCCTGGGACGCCATGAGAAGCGACCGGCCCTACAGGAAGGCCCTTTCAAGAGAGATAGCCGTGGAAGAGCTGAAGAAAGGCGCCGAAAAGCAGTTTGACCCCAAAGTCGTGGAAGCTTTCCTCAGGATGGAAGAGAAAGAGTTCCAGGAAGAGTCCGCGAATTCGAAAAAATAACCGTGCTTACCATAATTCCAACCCCGATAGGAAATCTGAAAGATATAACGCTCAGGGCGCTTGACGCGCTCAGGGACTGCGACCTCATCCTTTGCGAAGACACCCGGCGCACCCTCCAGCTCCTCTCGGCCTACGATATTTCCAAAAAAATACTGCGGTACAGCGACCACCTGGAGAGGACGGTGGAGCAGGGTATCGGCTTTCTGCTGGAAGGGAAAAAAGTCTGCCTGGTCAGCGACGGCGGAATGCCCTGCATCTCGGACCCCGGCTGGAAGATAATAAACCGGGCCCGCGAAATGGACATAAAGGTGGAAATACTGCCGGGCCCTTCCGCCGTTACGGCCGCGCTGGCCGGTTCCGGCTTCCCGGCCGATTCTTTCGTTTTTCTGGGTTTCCTTCCGCGTTCCGGCGGGAAAATAGTGAAAAATCTGAAAAACGCCCTGGCCCTGGAAAAACCGGTTGCTCTTTACGAGTCGCCTTACCGGCTGAAAAGGCTGCTGGGGATAATCGAAAAAAAATTCCCTGCTCTCAAAATAACGGTGGCCAGGGAGCTTTCCAAGACTTTCGAAGAATGGATAAGGGGCGACGCGAAAAGCGTGCTGGAAAAACTGAAAGACAGGGAAGTGAAGGGAGAGGTGACCGTAGTTCTATACGCCGGAACGGCGACGCAGGTCTCAGGTCCCAGGTCTCAGGTCTCAAGGATGCCGGAAGAGGACGAAAAAAAACTCCTTTTCGTCTGCACGGGCAACACCTGCCGCAGCGTCATGGCGCAGTATTACGCCGGGAAACTGGCCGGAGAAAATTCCGGCCTCGAAATTTCCTCCGCCGGCCTTTACGCCAATCCCCGCCTTGAAACCCCGGCCATAGTCAAAAAACTGCTCAAAGAGGAAGGTGTGGCGGAGTTCACCCGCGTCCCCAGGCAGCTTACCCTTGAGCTGGCGGAAAATTCGGACCCGATACTCGCCATGACCAAGGAGCAGAAAGAGCTCCTTCTGGGCTATTTCCCCGATTTGGCCGACAGGATCTTTACCGTCATGGAATACGGCGGCCTCGGCAACGCGGATATCGCCGATCCTTACGGCCAGGGCGATCTCCAGTACGGCATGGTTTTCAGGACCCTTAAAAACGGCGTCAAAAGCGTACTTGAAAAACTGAAAAAAGCCGGGTAAATATATTATAATTAATAAGAGAGGAAGCGTAAGGCAGAAGACGGAAAATAGAGGATAGAGAACAGAGTTTAGCGTAAAACGTGAAACGTGAAGCGTAAAGAGTTTTTCTAGGCAACTTCCCTATACACCGTTTACCCTTTACTCTTTACTACTTACGCCAATCTTCCAGTCATCCATCCAGGGAGGAGAACTATGTACGAAGAATTGAAAAAAAACGACAAGGTTCTGTTCAAGGCGGTTCACGGCGAGCTTTTGAGGCAGCAGAATAAGCTCGAACTGATAGCCTCGGAAAATTATACTTCCACTACGGTATTGGAAGCGCTCGGTTCGGTGCTGACCAATAAGTACGCCGAGGGCTATCCCGGCAAAAGGTATTACGGCGGCTGCGAATTCGTGGATATCGCCGAAAAACTGGCCATAGACAGGGCTAAAAAACTTTTTAAGGCCGAACACGCCAACGTTCAGCCGCACAGCGGAACCCAGGCGAACATCACCGCCTATCTTTCTCTCATAAATCCCGGGGACACCGTTCTGGGCCTGAATCTTTCTCACGGTGGACATCTTTCCCACGGCCATCCTCTCAATTTCTCGGGCCGATACTTCAAAATAGTCACGATAAACGTCAACAAGGAAACCGAGCTCATAGATTACGAAGAAATGGCCAAGACCATAGAGAAGGAGAGGCCGCGGCTTATTATGGCCGGCGCCTCGAACTATTCCCGGATTTGGGACTGGAAAAGGATAAAGAAGATGGCCGACGCCTGGAAATGCTTTTTGGTTACCGACGTGGCCCATTACGCGGGCCTCATCGTGGCAGGCATCTATCCTTCCCCGGTGGAATACGCCGACATAGTTACCACCACCACCCATAAGACCCTCAGGGGGCCCAGGGGCGGGCTTATCCTTTCCAAATCGGTTTACGCCAGGGCCGTAGACAGGACCAATTTCCCCGGCAACCAGGGCGGCCCTTTGATGCACGCCATAGCCGGAAAGGCGGTCTGTTTCGGCGAGGCTTTGAAGCCCGGGTTTAAGGACTATCAGAAAAACGTCCTGGCCAACGCCAGAAGGCTGGCTAAAGAGCTGGCGGACAGGGGCTACAGGATAGTTTCAGGCGGGACCGACTGCCATCTGCTTTCCCTGGACCTGCGGAGCAAGAACGTCACCGGTAAGGAAGCCGAGGCCGTGCTCGACAGGGCGGGGATAACGGTGAATAAGAACACCATCCCCTACGACCCCCAGCCTCCCATGGTGACCAGCGGCGTGAGAATAGGGACGCCGGCCATAACCACCAGGGGCATGGGCAGGAAAGAAATGGCCGAGGTGGCCGAATATATGGACGAGGCCGTAAAAAACAGGGGTAACGAGAGCCGGCTGAAGGAAGTGGCCGGAAAAGTGGAAAATCTCTGTAAGAAATTCCCCATTTATCCCGGCTTGGAGAGCTGAAGGCGCGCAAGGAGAAAATATGAAAAACACGGCGCAAATAGCGGTAATAGGCGGCAGCGGACTCTATAAGATAGAGGAGCTGAAAGAAAAAAAAGAGCTTGCGATAAAGACCCCCTTCGGGGAAACCTCCGACAGGCTTATCTGGGGCAGGATCTCCGGAGCGCCGGTCTGTTTCGTGCCCAGGCACGGCAGAAGCCATACCATTTTACCCACCGAAATACCCCATCAGGCCAATATGTGGGCGCTCAAATCTCTCGGCGTTAAAACCGTGGTTTCGGTAAGCGCCGTAGGTTCCCTCAAGCGGGAACTGGCTCCTTCCCATTTTGTTTTTCCGGACCAGTTCGTGGACGAGACTAAGCTCAGAAAAGCCACTTTTTTCGGCGACGGCGCGGTCGCCCATGTTCCCATGGCCAAACCTTTCTGTATGGCCTTTTCGGAATATATGTACAAAGAAGCGAAAAAACTTGGCATTAAGTCACATTTCGGCGGGGTTTACTGTTGTATGGAAGGCCCGGGCTTTTCCACCAAGGCGGAGAGCGAATATCATAGGAAGATGGGCTATTCGATAATAGGAATGACCGTGGCCACGGAGGCCAAGGTGGCCAGGGAAGCCGGCCTGCATTACGCGCCGGTTTCGCTGGTGACCGATTACGACTGCTGGAAAGAGGGAGAAGAAGTGGACCAGGCCAAAGTCCTCGAAACCCTGCACAGGAACATAGAGAACATCAAGAGGCTTCTGGTGAAAGTTCTTCCCGTTCTGGTCAAGGTGCGCTGCGCGGAAGGCTGCGAGAACCTGATAAAAACCTCGCTTCTCACTTCCAGGGACCACATGCCGGCTCAGGCCCTTAAAAGGCTCAAGCTGATAATAGGATGAAGAAAGTAAGATAAGCAAGGCAAGCAAGAGGGCAAGATAAGCAAGAGCGCGGGACTAGTAAGAGAGCGGGAGAGCTTTTAGGGGGTCTTTAACTTTCTCGCTTGTCAACTTTGCCACTTTTTAACTGAGGTTTTATGACGATTAGAAGAGAAAAAACAAAGAGGAAAAGCTGGGCCGTAAAGATGAAGAACAAGCTCATAGAGCTCGCCAAGAAAGCGCAGAAACACGCTTACTGCCCCTATTCGAGGTACCCTGTCGGCGCAGCCATGCTCTGCGAAAGCGGCCGGATCTATACCGGCTGCAATGTGGAGAACGCCTCTTTCGGCCTCTCTATGTGCGCCGAGCGCACGGCTGTTTTTAAGGCGGTTTCCAACGGGGAGAAAAAGATAAGGGAGATCTGCGTGGTGGCTAAATCCGCCACGCCCTGCGGCGCCTGCAGACAGGTTATACTCGAATTCGCGGATAAAAAAGCCAACGTGATCTGCGTGGACTGGCAGCCGCTGGAGAAAAAGAAAGAGAAAATAATTCAGATAAGAGTTTCCAAGCTTCTCTACAGGCCTTTCGACCCCTCTGAAGCGGGGCTGTAGGCCGCCCCTGCGGCCTGTCTCAGGTAACAGGTTTCAGGCGGCAGGGTTTTAAAAACTAAAGATGACTTGAGCCCTGAAACTTGCAACTTGAGACTTGCAGCTTGAAACGGTTTTACTGGAGGAAAAATGAACATAACTGAAATATCCAAGATAACGAAGTGGATGGAGAGCACCGATCTGGAAGAGGTCACGCTGAGGAACGGCTCCAATAAACTGAGCCTCAGGCATTCGAACGCTCCCCAGAACCAGAATTTCAAGATACAATCCAATCTCGTACCCGCGGCCTCGCCGTTCATAGGCATTTTCAGGCAGTCCGAAAAAGGCAAAGAATTGAAGATCGCCGAGGGCGATTACGTCCGCAAGGACCAGACGCTCGGGTACGTGGAAGTCCTCAAGGAACTCAAGACGATAAAATCCCCCTGTGACGGAACGGTAAAGATAATTTCGGTGGAAGATTCCAGGACGGTGGAATATTCCCAACCCCTTTTCTTCATAGAACCGAAATAGTTCCCGGAGTCAATGTAAATGAAGCCTACGGTGATAAAATGCTCCAAGTGCGGGTATGAATCCAATATCATAAGCGATACCTGCATAAAATGCGGAGCCCAACTGGAAAAGATCTGCGGCAATTGCGGCGCGCGCGCTTCGGTGGAGAAGAATTACTGCGACGAATGCGGCAAGCTGATGCTGCTTAAGATAATAGAGGAAAAACCCGCCCCTCCCGATACGGAAAAGGTGAAAGGCGAAAAAGCGAGCATCGAGTTCGAGACCTTCGACGAGGCCATAGAAGCCAGGCAGAAAAGCTACACGGGTAAAATGGCCAAAAAGGCGGAAGACGCCCCTGAGCCCGCCGTTCCCCCGAAAGGCAAAAGTTTCACGGACCCTTTCGCGGCCAAAATGGCCGAAGACACGACGAGGGATAAGGAAAATCTGGTCGCTTACGCGGATAAGCAGAAAATAAAAGACAAGGAAGAGCTGGACAGGCTCCGGCTGATGAAGGTAAGAGAAGACAGGACTTTCTGGCAAAAGAACAGGCTCTATGTTTATCTTTTGCTCGGCGTTTTCATTTTGCTTTTCCTGGCCTGGCTGTTCCTGACTCCCTATATGCCGCGGCTTCGGCTCGTGCTCGCGGCCAAGAACTATCTCGGCGCGCTGAACGGAAAAGATTACAAAACGGCTTACGATTTGCTCTCGGCCAATTCCAAGGCCTCCTGCCCCTTCACCGACTTTCTCAAATATAACGAACGTTATTATTCCAGGATGCCCGGCTGGGAGTTCAAGGATCTGGAGATCCATTCCATTTCCTCTTCGGGCGCCGTCGTAAGGTACCGCCTGAAGGAAGGGAAAGGAGAGTGGAAAGAAAATTTTCTTTCTTTCGTCCTGGAGAACGGGAAATGGACCAGGCCTTATATCTGGCATCTTTTCACGCAGATAGACGAGTCCATCGCGGCCGGCGATTTTACCAGGGCCCTTTTTCTTTCGCAGAAACTATATCTGACGGACCCCGTGGATCCCCGGGCCTCCGGCTACCTTTGCAATTCGGAATACCTTATGCGGCTTTATGACAAGTCGGTGGAGACCTGTAAAAGGACCCTGGAGTCGGCTAAAACGTATCCGGTGAGCTTCAGCGAAGAGGAATTTTTCTGGTATAACTTTTATTACGCCGACAGCCTGCGTTTTCAGGCCAGATTTTCCGAGGCCGTGAAAATTTACGACGTTCTTTTCGATAATAAGGCGCTTTCCGGGAAGAACAAATGCCCCCTTTTGATGTCGCGGGCCGACGCGCATGTGAGGGAAGGGCGGTACTACGCCGCCAAGGAAGACATCGCCTCGGCCGTGAATTCCTGCCCGCCGGGACCGGCAAAAAACGAAGCCGGAAAAAAACTGCGGTTACTGAGCGGCGAAGCCGCGGAAGAGGCCGTTTTCCTGGCGCAGAGGTTCAGGTACTCTCCCGGGAAACCCAATTTAATGGAAATGAGGAGCGCTCAGATATTTTCCGTGGCGGGCAAGCGGAAACTGGGCAAGGGCGGGTTCGGAGAAAAGTGGGTAGCCGAGTCCGTCGACGGCCCCGAGTACCGCGTCGCGCTTCTGCAGGAAAAGAAGGGCGCGAAAAAAGGCCAGGTTGAAACAGATCAGATCTACTCTTTGCGGGTTAATGTCTGGACCGGGTTCGTCAAGATGGAAAAAAGCGCGGGTAACGGCGATTAGGGAATAGAGCCCGGAAATTAAGAAAACAGTTGATAAATTAACAAGTCGATAAGGCGATAAGGAACGAAAAATCCGGTAGAAAAATGTCCGTTGTTTTGACTTATCAACGTATCAACGCGTAAACTTTCTTCACTTTCGTTATTTGATGTTTTAAGGAGGTTCCGTGAGCGAATTTAAAAAAGTTCTGATAGCCAACAGGGGGGAAATAGCCCTCAGGGTGATAAGAACTCTGAGGGAAATGGGGATAGGCTCGGTGGCCGTCTATTCCGAGGGCGACAGAAATTCCATGCACATAAGGATGGCCGACGAGGCCGTGTGTATAGGAGCCGCTCCCTCCAGGAACAGCTATCTCGTCATGGAGAACATAATTTCCGCGGCTCTTTCCACGGGTTGCGATGCGGTACATCCCGGCTACGGCTTCCTTTCTGAAAACGCCGGGTTTTCCAAGCTTTGCTCCAGGAACCGCCTGGTCTTTATAGGCCCTTCCCCGGATTCCATAAAGCTTCTGGGACATAAGGCGCAGGCCAGGGAGATAGCCTCCAAGGCCGGAGTTCCCGTGACCCCCGGTTCCGACGGCTGCATAAAGAAGGATTTCCTTAAGGAAGCCCGGAAGATAGGCTACCCCGTTATGATAAAGGCCGCCGCCGGCGGCGGCGGGCGCGGCATAAGGATAGTTTTCAGCGAAGACAAGCTTTTGCACGAGGTCGAGATGGCCCGCAACGAGGCGGGGGCCGCTTTCGGCAACGACGAGGTTTATTTCGAGAGATTTATAGACAGGCCGCGGCACATAGAGATACAGTTCGTCCGGGACTGTAAGGGCAATATAGCGGCTTTTCCGGAAAGGGACTGCTCGGTGCAGAGAAGGAACCAGAAACTGATAGAGGAAACGCCTTCCCCGGCCGTAACGCCGGAGCTCAGGAAAAAACTGCAAAAAGCGGTTTACAACCTCGCCGACAGCGCCGACTATCACGGGGCGGGGACGGTGGAGTTCCTGCTGGATAAAAACGGCAGTTTTTATTTCATGGAAGTGAATACCAGGCTTCAGGTGGAGCATCCGGTCACCGAGTCCATAACCGGGACCGACCTGGTCAGGGAGCAGATACTCGTGGCCCGGAAAATGGAGCTGAGCGTCAAACAGAAGGACGCCGACGCTTTTAAAGGGCATTCCATAGAACACAGGATAAACGCCGAGGATTGGCGGAATAATTTCATGCCTTCGGTAGGCCGCATAGACGAGTGGATCCCTCCCGGCGGGCCCGGGATAAGGATAGACAGCCACGTTTACACCGGCTACAATCTGCCGGTCTATTACGACAGTATGATAGCGAAGCTTGTAATCTGGGCCCCTACCCGGTCCGCGGCCATAGCCCGGTCCAACAGGGCGCTGGACGAATTCAAGGTAGAGGGGATAAAGACCACTATCGGGGTGCATAAGAAGATAATAAACAGCGAGGAATTTATGAGCGGGGACCTGGACACTAAATTTCTGGAAAGATTTTTGACACCAGTGGCGGCCGATGACTGTAAAAAATAAGATCCTGTCCGAAAACGGGCTGAAACGCCTTCTTCCCCGGCTGAAAAAGTCCGGGGCGAGGCTGGTTTTTACCAACGGCTGTTTCGACATCCTTCACGCCGGCCATGTCAGACTGCTTGAAAAGGCCGGAAGCCTGGGCGACGCCGTCATAGTCGGCCTGAACAGCGATTCCTCCGTCAGGAAGCTGAAAGGCGTCGGCCGGCCGGTCAATAAATTCGCCGACAGGGCTCTGGTCCTTGCGGCGGTCCGCTATGTCGATTATGTCATAGGTTTTTCCGAAGAAACTCCTTTCCGCCTTATAAGGGAAATAAAGCCCGACGTCCTGCTTAAGGGCGGCGATTATTCGCCGGAAAAGGTCGTTGGAAGGGAGTTTTCGGGCAAAACGGTCATATTTCCGCTTTTGAAGGGCAAATCCACTACGAAAATAATTGAAAAAGCCTCCCATAAATAATAGAATAACTGGATATATGAAAGACATCTTCCAGAAATGCCGGGAATTCACCATCGCCAAAGATTTGGCAAATAAGGGTATCTACCCCTACTTCAAAGCGCTTGAGTCCGAACAGGCTCCGGAAGTTACCATAGGCGGCAAGAAATACATCATGTTCGGCTCCAATAATTACCTGGGGTTGGCCAATGACCCGAGGATGAAACAGGCCGCCAGGGAAGCCATAGACAAATACGGCACGGGCGTGGCCGGTTCCCGGTTCCTGAACGGGAACACCGTTCTGCACGAGGAGCTGGAAAGGAAACTGGCGAAATTCAAGGAAAGAGAGGCCGCCCTCGTTTACGCCACGGGCTACCAGATGAACCTGGGAGTGATTTCCGCCCTGGCCGGCAAAGGCGACGTGGTCATCGTGGACAAACTCGACCATGCGAGCATACTGGACGGCTGCAAGCTGAGCGGGGCCGAAATAAAGAGATTTAAGCATAATGACATGAAGAGCCTGGAAAAGGTCATTTCCCAGATAGGGCCGGAAAAAGGCAAGCTTGTCATAGTGGACGGGGTTTTCTCCATGGAAGGGGACATCGCCCCGCTGCCGGAAATAGTGAAGATCTGCAAAAAACACGGCGCCCGGCTCATAGTTGACGACGCCCACGCCACCGGCGTTATGGGCGAGCGCGGCAAGGGGACCTGCGAGCATTTCGGCCTGAAGAGCGCGGACGTGGACCTTATAGTCGGCACCTGTTCCAAATCTTTCGCCTCGGTGGGCGGTTTCGCGGTCGGCGACGCGGACGTCATCCATTATATCCAGCATATGTCCAGATCCATGATTTTTTCCGCGGCCCTGCCGCCTTCCTGCGTCGCGTCCATTTCCAAGGCCATAGACATAATAGAGACCGAGCCGGAAAGGATAAAAAGGCTCTGGGAAAATTCCAATTACCTGCTCGAAAGTTTTAAAAAAATGGGCTGTAATACCGGGCATACAAAAAGCCCCATAATCCCCATACTCATAGGCGACAATGAAAAGACTTTCATGTTGTGGAGAGCTTTGTTCGAGAACGGTATTTTCACCAATCCCGTCGTGAGCCCCGCGGTTCCTCCCAAGAGAACCCTTATGAGGGTGGTCGTCACCGCTTCGCATAATAAGGAGCACCTGGACCGGGCCCTCGATGTTTTCGAAAATTACTACAAAAAAATAGTCAAGAAGAGATCCTCCAGCTTGATTTGACCCTTTCGCAGACAAAAAAATGCCATTACAGTTGAAAGAAACCGAAAATCTCAGGGAATTCGTCGATTTCCCCTACGGCTTATTCCGTAAGAACCCCTACTGGACCGGCGACCTTAAAAAGGACGTCCTGAAACTTCTTTGCCAATCGCATCCTTTCTGGCGCCATGCCGAAAAGAAGCTTTACATGGCTTTCGACGGGGGAAGGCCGGTGGGCCGGCTGGCCGCCATAATAAACCACAATCATAACTCTTTTCATAATGAAAAATGCGGTTTTTTCGGCTTTTTCGACTGTGAGGACGATCAGGCCGCCGCTTCCGCTCTTTTCTCCAAAGCCGGGGAATGGCTGCGCGCCGGCGGAATGGATTTTGTCAGGGGGCCGGCCAATCCCTCGAGCAACGAAGTCTGCGGTATGCTCGTCGAAGGGTTCGATTCCCAGAACCTGGTAATGATGCCGTATAATCCGGAGTATTACCTGAAACTCGTGGAGAATTCCGGTTTCGAAAAGGAAAAGGACCTTTTAGCGTTCAAATGGCTGCGCTCCAGCGGTTTTCCGGAAAGATTCGAACGCATGGCCCGGCGCGCGCTCCGCGACGGCAAAGTAAAGGTGGAGATGGTGGACGTAAAGAATTTGGACGGCGCTTTGACCAAGCTGAAGGATATTTACAACAGCGCCTGGGAGAAGAACTGGGGCTTCGTTCCAATGACCGCGGAAGAGATAGACCGTATGGCGGCCGACCTCGGCCCGGTGCTGAAGCCGGAATACCTTTTTTTCGCCTCGGTTGACGGGGCTCCGGCCGCCTTCGCCCTCCTCCTGCCGGATTTCAATATCGCGCTTAAAGGCCTTAACGGCCGGCTGACCCCTTTAAACCTTTTGCCTTTTCTTTATAAGATGAAATTCAAGCTCAACCGCGGCCGCCTGCTCACTTTGGGGGTGAAAAAAGAGTATCGGAACCGGGGGCTGGAACTTCTGCTTATAAGGCGCGCCTATGAAAGCGCCAGGAAACTGAAATGGGAATACGGGGAGCTTTCCTGGACGCTGGAAGATAATGAGGCGATCAATTCGGTGATAGAGGCCATTGGGGGTTTCGTTTATAAGAAGTACCGCATATACAGAAAGAAACTCTGAAAGTATGAGAGGCCGTAATTCGTCCCATAAAGCCCTTGCAACAGTTCGGATTACCGGATAACAGGGAGCGGCGCCCAAGCTTTATGACGGTTTAAAAACCGAGAGGGTTTCGGGCTGCCGCCCCCTTTTGTAAGCTCAAAGAACTTACAAAACTTCAATGCCGGGCTAACCTGAAAAGTGCAGTTGCCCGTGTTTCTGCCAATGAAAGCCGCTAATGATTTTAGCCACATTCAACCCCGTGGTTTGGGATCAACCTGGTTATGGCGGAAACCCGCGGGGTTGAATGCAATGCAGTAGTAGCCAACTGAAAATTTCGGGCTAACGGGGCATCCTTCGGGGTTATCCGGGGTATGCCGTTTGTGGGGCCCAGGTGTTGGGGGGGGGATTAATCGCAAAAAGTCGGCTTAAAAATAGAAATCCTTTCGTAAAGAATATTTAACATATAAATACTAGACTTTAGGGACAGGTTGAAGGCATAAGGCAAAACAAGTTGCAAGACACAAGTCACAGGTCACAAGTAAAGAAGCGAAAGACAAAGATAAAAATATGAAATTTTCCGATTTAAGAAAAAATTTTCCGGAAGAGCCGGCTAAACCCGCCGCGCGGCCGGAGAAAAAATACGAAGAAAAGCCCGTTGAAAGAAAGCCGGACGAAATTCCGGAAGCCGCGCCGGTCGAAGAGGTAAAACGTTTTAAACAGGAAGCCGAGCCCCCGGTCATAGAAGCCGCGGTGCAGGTCCCGGATGATATGCGGTTTTCCATAAAAAAAGAAGAAAAAGACGCGTCCGCCAGGTCCGACCTTAAAGAGATGGAAAAAGAATTCCGCGAAAAGGCCGGGGTGGTTTACTCGAGGGCCCTGAGCATCTCCAAAGAGACTTTTTTTGCGCTGAACAGGCCTTACGTGGAAAAATTCTCCGAAATAGACTATGCCGTAAGGATCTTATACGGGGAAATGAAGGGGAACCCCTTTTTCCCGGGCATGATTTCCTATCTTACTCCTTCCAATTACCTTTATTCCCATTGCGTAAACACCGCCATAATTTCCATGGGCGCCGCCATTGAACTGAACATGCCGGAGGAGGAGGTCCTGAAAGTCGGCATAGCCGCTTTCCTGCACGATATAGGTATGCCGGATTACTCGGAACTTTCGAAGCTGGAAAGGAAGCTGAACGAGAACGAAAGGGAGCTGGTAAAGGGTCACGTGGCTTCGGGCCTGGATAAGCTCGAAAAGATAATGGATTTCGAACGCGGCGCCAGGGAGATAACGGCCGCCGTCATTTCCCGGCATCACGAGAGGGTGGACGGTTCCGGCTATCCGGACGGGCTTTCGGGAGACGGCATCGACGTTTACTCCGGCATAGTGGCCGCCGCCGACGTTTACGAGGCGATGACCCATAAAAGGCCCTGGCGCGAGGCCATAGAACCGCCCAAGGTCATGAAATATTTCGTAGGCAGCATGAAGGAGCTTTTTCCGTCCAGGGCGCTTAAGGGCGTTTTTTCCGGTCTTTCCATGTATCCCGTCGGCTCGCTGGTCTCCCTTTCCACTGGAGAGATAGCCCGGGTGACCGTGCTTAATAAAAAAAGCTTCAGCCGGCCGGTGGTAAAAACTCTTCTGGACGGGGAATTTAATCCTATGGAAGAGGCTTATATAGACCTCATGGAATATCCGCTTACCGATATAGAGGCCGAAGTGGAGTACTCCGCTCTCGCCGTGAAAAATCCCAGGTTCTTTTCGGATTTCGAGATCTCCAATTTCTGGGTGGACTGGTGAAAAATAAACAATATTTTAGGGATAAGGGATAAATAAAGACGAAAAATAAAATAAAGGCGAAGGCTATAAAAAATCTTTATAAAACGATTCACGATTCACGAGTTACGGTTCACGGCCTGTCGCTTACCGGGTTTGCCTCTTAAATCTATGAAACTGCTCATAATAGAAGACCAGGGCTACATAATGGAGAGGATAAACGATTTCCTCAAAAATTATCCCGGGATAGAGGTAAAAGAGGCCGATAACGCCGTAAAGGCCCGGGAATTACTGAAGACGGATCCCTTCGATATGGTGATAACCGAAGTTTATATCAAGGGCGTTTCCGCCCTGGAACTGAATCATCTCGCCCGGGAGAAGAATCCGGACTGCTGCGTGATAATAATAACCTCGATAGACAGCGCCGACATAGCCCAGAAGGCGGTGAAGGAAGGAGCTTTCGATTTCATCATACGCCCCGCCCAGATGGATAAGCTGGAAAACCTCGTGAAGCTGTACCTTTCGGTGAAATAACAAATAGAAGGTTGGAAGTTTGGAGGTTTAGAGGTTTGGCTTAGGTTTTTTCCTCATAAAAAGCCAATCTTCAAACCCTCTAACCTTCTAAACCTCATCACGTGTCACGCGTCACGTGTTACGCTTTACGGCCTTATCCCCGTCGCCCTCAACAATATTCCCAATATACGCTTAATCCTGTTTTTCAGCCCGGCTGAGCCATGCCTTCTGCGCATGAATTCCCGGTCCGGAAAAAGAAGCCTGAACCCGGACGAAGGCCTGTAGAGGAAGGGAAGCAGGTACTCATTGAAAGCGTAATGCCTTTTGAAGGAAAGCTTTATAAGCGGCGCGAAAAAAAATTCCCTGGCGGAAATCCCCGCTTCCGTTTTTCCGGCCTTTTCCGGCAAAGAAACGGCCAGGGCCCCGGCAAAAAGCCCGGCTACGCCCCGCGTCGCCGCTTTCGCCGCGGTTCGTTCCAGGAGCGCGTCCGGGTCCGCCGACCTTCCAAGTATCTTCCTGAAATCGCGGGCCGCCCTTTCATCGAAAAAACCGTGATGCAGGACGGGGTGCGCCGCCGAAAAAAGAAGCAGGTCGTCCAAAGGGGGTGCGTAAACGTTCTCCCTTATTTTTATTTTCCCCGGCCAGACTTCTTCGGGGCCCTTCTCGTGCCTGAGGGAAGTGTGTAAGTCCACCACCAGCGGCGGCAGGGTCTCTTTTACGGTCCTGTAATAAGCGGCGGAGCTTTCAGGCATTTCGCCAAAACCCAGAGAGCCGAGGATTTTAACCAGGGCGGGCAGGTCCCCGGGTTTCACCAGCAAATCGAGGTCCGTCATCTCCCGCTCTTCCAGGCCGAATATCCCCAGCTCCAGGCAGGCCGCGCCCTTTAAGAGCATTATTTCTATCCCCGCTTTTTTCAAATGCGGTTCCAGCTCGTCGAGGACGCCCAAAAGAAGCGCGTTTCTTGCCAGTATATCGTTGTTCGTCATGTTAATCCAGTCAAATTGAAAAAGCCGACGATCGGATTTGAACCGATGACCTATCGCTTACAAGGCGATTGCTCTACCACTGAGCTACGTCGGCTTATTCATTGATAATTTTACAATATTTGAAAGGATTGATTCCTATGGATGTCTGTAAAAATGGATTCTGAGAGGGAAATAGAAATAATGTTAAAAGGTGTCAGGCGCGTTTTGGCGTATATTCCCGCAAAAACACGCTATAGCGTAAAAAAGCGGGAATTAAACCGGGATGCGAATATATCGCGTCAACTTAAAAATAAATCCAACCATGGCGGACATCGCCGGGGAAAAGGTACCAGCTTACATTCAAGGTTCTATTGCAACACTTAATCTTGTAGAGTACAAACAAGATAAGGAGTCGCACATGAACCGATATCAAAGACTCAGCTTCAGAGAACGCGAAGAATTAAGCCGATACTTGTCGATAGGCTTGGGTTATCGACAGATCGCTCGTCTTACCAATAGGTTTCCCAGTACCATTTATCGGGAAATCCTTCGGAATGGCCCTACGCGTTCTCGCTACAGAGCGATAGATGCCCAGAAACGGGCGCGTCGCGCGGCTAAAAAGCCCCGCCGTGTCAGAAAACTAGATGCCAATCAAAAACTTCAAAAAACGGTGATTAAATATTTTAAATTGCGCTGGTCGCCGGAACAGATTGCTAAACGGTTAAAAATCCTGTATCCTAATGATATTACGATGCATATCTCCCATGAGACCATTTACGCCTACTTATATATTCATCCCAGGCAGCACCTTAAACGTCAGCTGGTGCTCCAGTTAAGGCGCAGCCATAAGGAGCGTCGCGTTAAGAATAAAGCGCTTAGAAGATCCAGCCCGATCCAAGACTACATCAGCATTGACGACAGACCGCCTGAAGTCAATGCCCGAAAAATAGCTGGCCATTGGGAAGGCGATTTGATCAAGCGGAAAAGGTGTCAGGCGCCTTTTGGCGCGGTTTTGATGTGGCGCAGCGCAACGACGGCGAACATATCGAGGCGATTCAGGTTTTGAAGCCGTCTTTGCCGGTAAATGCCTGGATAGGCCGGGAGGGACATTATGTACAAGATCGTATTAGCGCGTCACGGCGAAAGCGGGTAGTGTCAAGCATTTTGTGTAAATTCGGCTATACAGGGAAGATAGTTTCTTTTCCCGAAAGGCGTCCTCTTCCAGTTTAACTCTATTTTATAAGCGATAAAACTCAGCAACAGGGGAAAGGTAATAGGTACCTTTCGGAGGTTGTAAAATAAAAACCGCCCCGATATATCGGGGCGGTTTTTTGTAAAACTCTGCTACCTTTCTTACCAGCCGCAGTGGCCCTGGTAGGTTATCACTTTCTCGGTCTGAGAGGAATGGCCCTTGTAGTTCGCGAGAGCCGTGCCTACCTGAACGAAGTTCGCGTCTATGTCGCGGAGGGTCGTCTCGTAATAGTAGCGGACGTCCATCCAGCCGGGCCTCGAGACCCATATGGTGTGACAGACGGGGGTGTTAGGCTGGGCCTGATAAGAACTGTAGGCGTTGTGGTCGAATTTATCGAATTCCTCACCGATGGCTTCCATCAGGGCGTCCCCGGTCTTTTCGTCGCTCTTCTCGACGGAGCGGCAGACGGTCTGCGGTTCCTGGTAGGTGCAACTCTCCCTGCCCCACTGTTCCTCGCCTTTTTCTACCTTAGTGGCCATGGTTCCGGCCAGATCGAAGTTCTGGCTGAGCGCGACGGCGGGTATGTTGAAGTTTTCGCCGATATTTATGTTCTTGTCGAAGCTCAGCACCACGGTGGTCGGCTTCTCGGCGTTGGCTATCTGCAGCTTTATCTGGTTCTTGTTTCCGCTTCTGCCGATAGTCGCTTTGGCCGAAAACTGTCCCGGGTTTACGGTTATGTTGGCGACGCCTTCATTCGTTTTCTGCGCGAAGGTGATAGGCGCGTTAATCGACATTAAGCCGTTGAACTTTATCTCATCGCAGCCGACCAGCAAGACGGCAACGGCGGCGATACCGATTCCTTTGATTACTTCATTTTTCATTATCATTCCCTCCCTTGATTTAACGTAAAAAGCAATCACATCAGATCTTAATAACTATTAAAACAAATAAACCTGCTCCTTAATAAGGGCCGTAAGTCCTAATGCGTGTAGGAAAAAAGGCCCATGAGATTCGTCAAGCTCGGCCGGGACCGGTTCCGGGTGTTTTAGAAAAATGGCATAATATGGGAAAAGGCAATCAGGCGATAGGCATAAGGCGGCAGTGAAAAACGACAGGGAATGGGAATTAAAGGATTGAGTAAAATAAAAAAAGGCGGCCGCCGGCGTGGAAGTGGAAAGCGCAAAAAATAATTCCTTTTTTCTTAACCTTAATCTTTGCCTGGTGTAATTTGCCGTCAATGGAGGGAAAAATGAAAAAAGTGGCTTTGTTCATAGCTTATCAGGGTTTCAGGGACGAGGAATACGCCGAGCCCAAAAGGGTCCTGGAAGCGGCGGGAATAAAGGTTGATACCGTTTCCACGGCTTTGGGAAAAGCGCGGGGTAAGATAAAAATAACCGCCGACGTGGACAAGCTGGTGAAGGACGTCAGGCCGGAAGAGTATTCCTGTCTGGCCCTGGTCGGCGGCCCCGGCGCCCTGGAACAGCTCGACACCCCGGAAATCCACGGGCTCTTTTCCGGTTTCCTCGCTTCGGGCAAGCCGATAGCGGCTATCTGCATCTCGCCGGTGATACTCGGCCGCGCGGGGCTCCTGAAAGGCAGGAAGGCGACAGTCTGGGAAGGCGGCGCGGAGGAATTGAAAAAGGCCGGCGCGGTTTATACCGGCAACGGCGTGGAAATAGACGGGAAAATAATAACGGCCGACGGCCCGGCTTCAGCCGCGGAATACGGCAGGGCGATAGTGGAAATGATAAAATGAGCATAAGGGACAATAGCAAAACAAGCAAGACAGTAAGAAAGCGAGAAAGTTAAGAATAGGCAGAAGGCGTAAGGCAAAAGGCAGAAGGAAAAAAGGGGAGAAGACTCATATGAAGAAAATAATTTTAATTACGGCGCTGGCGATATTGCCCACGAATATTCTCTTTTCGGCGGACAAGAAGGCGGACGAGAGCTGGAAGAACAAAAAATTCACGGCCGAAGAGCTTAAAAAATATAACGGCGAGAACGGGATGCCTGTTTACGTGGCGGCGGACGGGATAGTTTACGACGTCAGCAAATCCAAATACTGGAAAACCGGTAAACATATGAAAATGCACGAAGCCGGTAACGACCTGAGCGAAGACCTGAAGAAAAGGGCTCCCCAAAAGATACATAAGGGCGGGAAAATTATTGAGAAGATGCCCAAGGTCGGCGTTTTAGCCGGGAGCCCTCTGCCGGCAGGAAAAGAAACGCTTGACGGAAAGAAGACGGGCTCCGGGCCGACAGAAATGATCGAGATGGTCGAAACCGTCGTCTATTCGCCTAAAAAAGCGGGGGAAGTCACGAATCCGGAACTTAAGTCCGAAATAATCCACAAAGCCGAAAAGGCTCTGGAGCCGGCCCTGAAAGATGAAACGACGAAGAAAATAAGGGAAGTCATGGAAAGCACCGGGACCGTGAAATGAGAGGGTTATTGGATAACCCCCTTTTCATCTATTTCGGCGCGGCGGCTTTTTTGTCGCTGGCGTTTACCGTGTTCCTCGGCTTCAATATGCCTAAATTCGGTTTTAAAAAGCACAGGTTTTTCGCTTTGCTCACCCTCGCGCTGGCCCTGCTGCATATTCTGTCAATTTTGGTGTCAGGCTACTTTTTGGCGTAAAATTAAGCGGCTTAAGATTCTTATGAAAAGTAGCCTGACACCTTTTAAATGGTAAAATCTGCTTATGGCGGAAAACATAGAGTTCAAGGATATAGCCAACAAGATAGATTTCCTGGAGAATTTATATTCGGAAACCGTCTCCATTTTCGACATGGAGAATAAGAAGGAAAGGCTTTCGGCCGCAGAGAAGAAGACCTCCGAGTCCGGCTTCTGGAACGACCAGCAGTCGGCCCAGCAAGTGGTCAGGAAGATGAACGAGCTCAAGAGGAATATAGCCGAGCTCGACGGCATCAGGAAGGACCTGAACGATTTTAAAGTGCATTTTGAACTGGTCAAGGAAATGAACGACCTGGCCGAGGTCGGCGTGGTTTTCGACGGGCTTATGGTCCTGCACAAGAAACTTTCCGCCCTCGATTTCGAGCTCAAACTTTCGGAACCGCTGGACAAGAACAACGCCATAATAAACATACATTCAGGCGCGGGCGGAACGGAGGCCTGCGACTGGGCTCAGATGCTTCTGAGAATGTACCAGCGTTGGGCTCAGGCCAAGGGTTTCCAGTTCGTCATAACCGACATAATGCCCGGCGACGAAGCCGGGGTCAAGAGCGTCACCGCTTTCGTCAGGGGGAAATACGCCTACGGCTATCTCAAGAGCGAGGTGGGAGTGCACAGGCTGGTGAGGATTTCGCCTTTCGATTCCAACAAGAGAAGGCATACCTCTTTCGCCTCCATGGACGTCCTGGCGGAAATAGAGGACGAAATAGAGATAAAGATAGAGGAGAAGGACCTCAAGCTGGACACTTACAGGTCGGGCGGCGCGGGCGGCCAGAACGTGAACAAGGTGGAAACCGCGGTCAGGATAACCCATGTCCCGACCGGGATAGTGGTACAGTGCCAGACGGAGCGTTCCCAGCATCAGAACAGGGAGAACGCGATGAAGCTGCTCAAGGCCCGGCTTTACGAGATAGAGATGGACAAGAAACGTTCCGCCATGGAAAAACATTATGACGAGAAGGGCGACATAGGCTGGGGCCACCAGATACGTTCCTACGTTTTCATGCCTTACCAGCTGGTAAAGGACCTGCGTACCGACCACGAGACTTCACAGATACAGGACGTAATGGACGGCGCGCTGGACCCTTTTATGCACGGCTACCTCAGCTGGAAAGCGAAACAAAAAGGCAGTAAATAGTAATCAGTAAACAGTAATGGGTATGAAGAAAAAATAAACGGCGGCGAGAAAATTCCCATTTTCATGTTTTTGCTGATTACCGGTTTCCAGTTTTTGATTACTCTTTACTATTTACTGTTTACCAATTGCTGATTATGATCTTCATCGACACCCACGCCCATCTTTCCGACAAGGCTTTTGAAACGGACAGGGAAGAGCTTATAGCCGGCCTGCTCCAAAACGGGCTTGGCGCCGTTTTCGAAGTGCTTTGTTCCGCGGAGGATTGGGATAAAACCGCCCTTTTCGACAAATACCCGGAAAATTTCTTTTTTTCGCTGGGTATACACCCGGAATATCCGGACCAGCTCAAAGAGGAGAATTTTTCGCGGCTCCGCGGACTGCTGGCCGGAAAGAAAAATCTTTTCATAGGCGAAACGGGGCTGGATTACTGGTGGGACGTCTCGCATAAGAAGGAGCAAAGCGAACTGCTTTTGAGACAACTGGACCTTTCCTCGGAACTTTCCAAACCCTGCGTTTTCCATTGCCGCAACGGCAGGGACCCCGCAGTTGATAACGCCTACGCCGATCTGCTGGGTTTTCTGAAAAAAGACTGGAAATACCGGCCGGCCGGAAAAAAAGGGGGAGGCGAAGCGGTCCCCGGCAATACGCGGTATAAGAAGAGGGGGATAATGCATTCTTTTTCCGGCTCCTGGGAGGACGCGGTAAAGACGCTCGACCTGGGACTTTACCTGGGCATAAACGGGACCTTCACCTATCCCCGCAACGGGGAATTGCGCGGGATAGTCGCCAGGGCGGGGCTTGAAAATATAGTTTTGGAGACCGACTGCCCTTATTTGCCGCCCCAGTCTATGAGGGGCAAAAGGAACGCCCCGTCGAGCGTAATAGAGATCTGCGGGGCGGTGGCCTCTCATCTCGGCAAAACCGTCGGGGAAACCGCGGAAAGGGTTTATCTCAACTCCGTAAGTTTTATAGAATGATAATATGGTCCGGCCACCAGCTTTCAGCGGTCAAGCGGGTGTCGGGATAAGCGGGTGACTGGATGGGATATATGAATAAAATTTTCAGGGGAACGATAATGACGCTGACGGCGGCACTGGCCTTTTTTTGCGTCGTGGTGCTTTCCATGAATATGCTTTTCCTTTACAGGATGATAGAAGGGGCCGTGAAATGACCAACAGGCAATACCTTTTTGTCGCGGTGCTGTTCTCTTTGCCTCTGGCGCTTTTCCTGCTTTTCGCGGATACGCTTTTTTTGATAAGCCTGCTGAAAGCCGATTTTTAGAGATATATGAAAAATTTTTTAAGATACTGGTCCGAAAACTACCTTGAAATGTTCATTTTCATCTTTTCCATAAACGTTTTCCTGCATTTCGTTTTTTTTATCCTCGCCCACGCCCTTTACGGCACTATGCCGGGGTTTTAAAACATGCTTCCCGAAGAAATAATAAAGGAAAGGATACTGATTTTTGACGGAGCCATGGGCACGCAGATAGCGCAGGCCGGGCCGGCCGCGGCCGATTTCGGCGAATACGAAGGCCTTAACGAATATCTTTCCGTCACCCGTCCCGACCTCATAGAAAAAATACATTCGGATTACCTGGCGGCCGGGGCGGACGTGATAGAGACCAACACCTTCGGGGCTAACGCCATAGTTCTGGCGGAATACGGGCTCGGGAACAGGGTCCGGGAATTCAATATGGAAGCCGTGAAGATAGCGAAAAGGGCGGCCGAAAAATTTTACTCTCCGGCGAGGCCGAGATTCGTGGCCGGTTCCATAGGTCCCACTACCGCCTCGATCTTTATAAATTCCAAAATAAGCTTCGACCGCCTGCGGGAAGTCTATTTCGAGCAGGTCTGCGCCCTTATCGAAGGCGGCGCGGATATCCTGCTTTTCGAGACCGCCCACGACATACTGAACGTAAAGGCCGGGCTCGCGGCGGCGCTGGACGCCTTCGAAAAACACGGGAAACGGCTTCCGCTTATCGCCTCCCTTACCATGGACAGGAACGACCTGATGCTCACCGGCCACGGGGTGGAAGCCGCTTACCTGGCTCTCGATCATTTCCCGCTTTTCGCCCTGGGCTTCAACTGTTCCACCGGGCCCGAGGATATGGCTCTCAGGCTTAAAACCCTGTCGGAAATATCCAGGTTCCCCGTTTTCGTCATGCCTAACGCCGGTCTGCCGGACGAGAACGGAAAATACCTGCAAACGCCGGAAATTTTTTCCCGGACCCTGTCCGGCTACGCCGCGAAGGATTATATAAACATGGCGGGCGGCTGCTGCGGCACCGGCCCCGGCCACATAAAGGCCCTGGCCGAAAATCTGGCCGGGAGAAAACCGAGGGCCTTCCGGGCGAAAAAGGAATGGGCGGTTTCGCATATAGACCCGCTTTTTTTCAGGGAGATAGAAGCTCCTGCTTTGGCAGGGGAAAGGAACAATTCCATAGGCAGCAAGAAGTTCAGGGACCTGGTGGCGGCCGGGAAATGGGACGAGGCCGTGGATATAGCCCGGGCCCAGGCAAAAGCCGGAGCCCATGTCCTGGACGTCTGCCTTGCCAATCCCGACAGGAACGAGTTGGGAGACCTGAAGGTTTTTCTGCCCATGCTTTCGAGGGCCGTGAAAATTCCCCTCATGATAGACAGCACCAGTCTCGAGGCCGCGGAGCTGGCCTGCAAGATCTCGGGCGGGAAGGTCATAATCAACTCCGTCAATTTCGAGTTCGGCGAGGAAAAGCCGCTTAAGGCGCTGGAACTGAACCGCAAATACGGGGCGAAGATAATTTTCGGCCTTATAGACGAGGACAAGGAAAAGGGCATCCCCGTTCTTTGCGAGCGTAAAATGCTGATAGCCGAGCGCGCCTACGACTTTATGGTCCGAAAGAACGGCCTCGACCCGCAGGACCTTATCTTCGACGCCCTGGTTTTCCCCGTAGGCGTAGGCGGCGACTATAAGACCAGCGCCATGGAGACCGTGAACGCCATAAAAGAGGCGAAGAACGCCTTTCCAGGGGTAAAAACCGTGCTCGGGGTCAGCAACGTCTCTTTCGGCCTGCCGCCCAAGGCCAGGGAAGTCCTGAACGCGGTTTTCCTGCATCACGCCATAAAGGCCGGTCTGGACCTGGCGATAGTGAACATAGAAAAGCTCTTGAGATACGCCTCCATTCCGGACGAGGAAAGGCGTCTCGCCGAAGACCTGCTCTTCGCGAAGTCCGAGACGGCTTCCACAGCGCTGGCCGATTATTTCAGGAACAGGAAGGAAACGGCGCCGAAGGCTGCGGCTTCGGCCGGAACTCCGGAAGAAAAAATTTACGAGTCCATACTCAACGGCGTAAAGACCGGTATAGAAGAAAATGTGGAAGAGGCGTTGTCCGCGAAGACGCCCCTGGAGATAATAAACGGACCGGTCCTTAAGGCTATGGCCCGGGTCGGCAGGCTTTTTTCAGAAGGCGAACTTATAGTGACGGAAGTCCTGCTTTCGGCCGAGGCGACCAAGAGAGTGGTTTCGGCGCTCGAACCCCTGATGAAGAAGAGCGAGACCCCGAAGAGAGGAAGGATATTGCTGGCTACGGTGCGCGGCGACGTGCACGACATAGGCAAGAATCTCGTGAGCATAATTTTCGAATCCAACGGCTTCGAGGTTACGGACCTCGGCATAAAGGTACCTTCGGAAACGATAGTGGAACAGGCGCTCAGGCTGAAACCCGATTTCATAGGCCTCTCCGGGCTTCTCGTGCGCTCGACGGAGCAGATGGCCGTAACGGCGAGGGAACTGGCCAAAAGCGGGGTAAAGGCTCCTCTCCTGGTGGGCGGGGCGGCCCTTACCGGGAAATACGTGCTCAACAATATAGAGCCGGTTTACGAAGGACCGGTCTTTTACGCCGCGGACGCCATGGACGGGCTGAATAAGGCGCTGGATTATATCACCGGCAGGCTCCCGGCCAAAAAAGGCGAAGCCGGGGGCGGCGAGGACGTGAAGCAGGCGGTTCCTTCCCGCGGGCCGAACACGGAATTTTATCCGGACGAAATCCCGGAGCCCAAAGATTTTGAGAGGAAGCTCTTCGGGGAGTTCGATCTGGAGGTCCTTTTCGATAATCTGGACGAGGAGATGTTCAACCATCGCTTTCTCAAGCTGAGTAAGGCGCGCGCGGAAAAGTTCGAAGTCACGGCCCGGCTGATGGACGCGATGAAGGCCGAGATACTGGACAAAAAGCTTATAAAGCCCAGGGGAATGTATCGGTTTTTTAAGGCGGCTTCAAAGGAAAACTCTTTGCTGGTGTTTGACGAAAAGAACGAGCTTCTCGAGGAGATCTTCTTTCCCCGCCAGCGCAAGGAAAAGTTCCTCTCCATAACGGATTTCGTCGCGCCTCTGGGTTCCGGTGAAACGGATTATGTGGCTTTCATGGCCGCGACCTGCGGCGGGGATTTGAAGAATATCTCGGAGGGGTACAGCAAGGCCGGGGATTATCTCAAGTCCTATCTCTCGGAAGCTTTCGCTTTGCTCCTGGCCGAGAGTTTCATGGAGGTCCTCCATAGGTTCGTCCGCGAGGACTGGGGCATAGCCGAGAAAGACCCGCCGAAGAAACTCCACAGGATGAAGTACCGGGGCAAGAGGTATTCTTTCGGCTATCCCGCCTGCCCGGACCTGGCCAGTCAGGGCAAGCTTTTCAGGCTGATAAAGCCCGGCGACATAGGTGTGACCCTTACCGAGCATTTTATGATGGAGCCCGAGGCCAGCGTCTCGGCCTTCGCCCTGCATAACCCCAAAGCCGTCAATTTCGGGGCGTGATAAAGACCGTGACTCGTAACTCGTGACACGTGAAGGAGAATATATGAAACTGGGGATAATACTTGAAACCAAAGAATTTGAGAAAGCCTGGAACGCGTTCCGGTTCGGCGTTGCCGCCAGAAAACGCGGCCATGAAGTGAAGATTTTTCTCATGGGCGAGGCGGTGGAATGCGAAGGGCTCGTTCATGAGAAATACAATGTGGACGGGCAGTTGAAGAAATTTCTCGAGGCGGGCGGCGGGATTCTGGCTTGCGGCACCTGTCTTGAAAGCAGGAAGAAACCGGGAACGGACTGCTGTCCCATGTCCACCATGATGGATTGCGTACAGCTGGTGGAATGGGCCGACAAGGTGGTTAATTTCTGAAATCCGGGCATACCTGTCCGGTTAAAAAAGCGGATTGGCTGTGTGTTTAAGGTTACGGGCATGTTTTTCATTTAAAGCCGCTCCTTTCAGTATGAATAGGCGGCAGCCGCGGCGGTGAATCCTTCAGCAACTGAAGGATTCAGGTTAAATTGATGCGGGCTTTGTATTTTCGGCAGGTTTCAACTCAACCCCAAAAAACAATGTTTTTGGGGTTTCAGACAATGAAACCTTGTCCCGCAGAGCGGGATACCCTCAATACTCGCCCGAAAACCTCATGTCACTTGCCGGCGGCCTTAAATTGTAGCTTTAAATGTTTTTTATCTGCCCAACTTTAACTGGACAGATGTGAAATCCGGGTGGTTGCGGTAAAAGGAGAAAATTATGAATGCGTCGATTTTATACGTTATTATGCCGATAGCCGGTTTGGCGGCTGTTTTCGCTGGGATATACTTCTGGCGCCGCAGGGCGGCGGCCGGAGGCGGTGGAAAGGCCCCGACGGCGTCGGGCGAGGAAGCCAGGGTGCTGGAAACGGCGCGACTCGACCCTTTGAACGCGTCGGCGTGGGAGCGGCTGTCGGAGATCTGCGAAGAAAAGAGGGATTACCCCA
>Ga0210017_1000307_pt1 | contig 40351 bp, 35 predicted proteins | sample CryGeyCG2014_020_FD_183966 | JGI IMG/M metagenome (GOLD analysis project Ga0210017, IMG submission 183966) | Groundwater microbial communities from aquifer - Crystal Geyser CG08_land_8/20/14_0.20 (SPAdes) (version 2) | ecosystem: Environmental > Aquatic > Deep subsurface > Groundwater | place... | reverse complement strand
TATTGGTAATAATTACTCCATACAAGCTTATTTTATTTCTCAAAACATAATTTCTGGCATTGGCCGGCACTTGATATGAGCCGCTAGTGGTATAATATTTGCGAAATACATGTCCTTTTTGCGCCATTAGCACCGCGTTTATTTCCAAATCATTCGGCGCTGCATAAAGCGGCACATAAATATTTGACTGTGAAATAAGCCCCAAATTGTTTGTGCCATCCTTGGCCGCATAAACTAAATTTCCATTAATCACAATTTTTGGGTTGCTGCCCGAGTCAGGCAATTTAGCAGCGACGACTGTTGTCTGTCCCTTAACCGTGCCATCAACCCAAAGACTATCTTCTACAAAAATTATACCACAATTTCCGGGAATGTTGTAATTTCCATCGTAAGATTCCCTGTCAATATCATCAGATTCGCGCAGCCATCTAGCACCATCCCAACCCCAGACGGGGTTTTTAAGCTTGGTCACCCGATAGACGTCAAAAGTTCCGTTATTTAGAAATTTAATATGCCAGCCCAATCCTAATTGCGGCCAATAGCAATCTTCAGTCGCGGAACACATTGAATTTTGGGCCAAGGTTTTAAGCGCTGACAAATCAGTTGTCACCTCGTCAAAATCAATATTAGACACAGGAAAATCCCAAAGCGACTGTTCTTGCCCAGCGCCCCAAACTCCTGGCTTGGTCTGATAAGAGCAGCCATGTTCTGGCCCGCAAATGTATGTTTCTTTGGCTGATGTTGTTTTGCCGTCATTATAGCCGTCCATTCTAATGCCGCCGTTGGAATGCAGCGGCCCATGCAATGTTTCCGTGTCGCCAAACCAGACATTTGAATTAGTCAAAAAGGCGAATTGCGCCATTGACGGCCGGCCGTATTTTACTTTAACGGTTCTGTCCACCTCGGGGTCTTTATCCAGCCAGCCAGTTGATTCAATTATCACCGTGTTGGAACATTCAGAGGGAGGAGTAATGGCTAAAGAAAATTTGCCAATCGTGTTGCCTAGATTATCATGGTAATTATGCACATAAGGCCCGGGTAATCCAGTGCCGTCCTGAAAATCATCAGGCGCGTGCGCCAAATGCCAGCGGTAATAATTAACTCCCGCTTCGGCTATGGCTATCGCTTTTGCCCAAGTTATTTTTTTCAAGCCCAATTTATGCTGGCTAGCAATCATACTTGACAGCCCGACTGCCATTACTGTAAAGAGCATAGTAAAAACCAGCGCCATAATTAGCATTGCTCCTTTTTGATTTTGCAAAAACTTTTTCACCTGATTTATTTAAAATTTAAAATTTTAAATTTAAAATTGTTTATTTATATATATTATACCACATTTTCCATTTTTTTAACTTTTCCACAACCGCCCTTGACTCATTTTAAAAAATCAGCCATAATATTTTTATTGTTTAAAAAATAAAATTTTCAAAGAAATTTTAAAAACAAAAGGAGAGGACAGAATTAGCTATGAGAATATTAAAAGAAGACATCATAGTAATAAAGTCTGGCATACCGTATTTAAAAAGAATTAAAAAAGACGGTGTGTCCACAGAGTACAAACTTGTCCGGGCGTATTTGCCGTCGGAAGTGAGAAGAGGGGAACACATGGAGAATGATCATCTTTTTTTTGATGATCATCAATTGATTACAACTCAGCTCGCCTCACAACCCTTCCCCCGGGGAGGGTTGCAGATTTGGAAGAAGGTATAATTGTTGGGGGTTCTAGTGATTGAGTAGAAAGCTAGAACCTCTTATTTTTTTTCTCAAAATTTTCCCTCTTGCTTAATTATGCTATAATTAAATTTATAGCATAAATTTTGTTTTCTATTTTATGAGATACCCAGCAATAATTAATAAAATTGAGCAAGCTGGTCTGCTTGGCCGTGGCTGCGGCACTTTTTCAGCGGCTAAAAAATGGCAGATTGTTTTGGACGCGCCTGGCAAAGAAAAATATGTTATTGCCAACTGTTCCGAGTCAGAACCGGGCATTTTTAAAGATGAGTTTATTTTGGATAATTATCCAGAAATTGTCTTAGACGGCCTGAAGCTCGCCATGCAGACTCTTAACGCCTGTCAAGGTTTTATTTATCTCAATCCGCTTTACTATTCCCGCTTTCACAATAAACTTCAAATTCTGATTGATAATGATAATATTGAAATTTTTTCAAAACCAATCAAGGACTATATTGGCGGTGAAGAATCAACGATTGTCAATCTAATGGAAGGCAAAAGAGAAGAGCCCCGTTTTAAACCGCCCTTTGTGTTAGAAAAGGGTTTTTTAAATAAACCCACGCTGGTCAATAATTGCGAAACATTTTATGACATCGCTCTTATTAATCAGGGCAAATACAAGCAAGAAAGATTTTTCTGCATTTCCGGAGATAACACTCCTAAAAATATTTTTAAATTTCCAGAAACCATAAATGTTAAACAAGCCCTGCTTGAATCAGGCCATTATCCTAATTTTAAATTTTTTATTCAACTTGGTGGCGCCATGGCTGGCATCTGCCTTGCTGAAAACCAATTGGATGATTACGCAATTCAGTCTTATGGCGGGCTGATAATTCACGAGCTGGCAAAAGACGAGCGGCAACTGGTTAATAAATGGCTTGAATTTTATAAAAAAGAATCTTGCGGCCAGTGCGTTCCCTGCCGCGAAGGCACTTATCGGCTCTATGAAATATATAATGCTAAAAATTTTGATCCGCAGCTATTTGCCGATATTATTTTTTCCATGCAAAACTCATCTCTTTGCTCATTGGGTAAAATGGCCACTACTGCCATTACCAGTTATTTTGAAAATATAAAAAAATGCTAAAAAAGATAAAAATCACCATCAATCATAAGCAATATTTTGCCCAAGATGGCCAGACCATTTTAGCTGTCTGCCAAGCCAATGGTATTGATATCCCAACCCTGTGCAAACATCCTGATTTAGCTATCCAGGGCAAATGTCGGGTTTGTTTGGTTGAAGTTGAGGGGCAGGGGATTGTGACTGCCTGCACTCAAACTATAGCAGATGACATAAAAGTCAAAACCAACACCCCGCTTGTCAAGCGCGCTCGGGCCGTTAATTTAGAAATGATTTATGCCGAGCACATTGAAAAATGCTCTGCCTGCATTCAGGAACATTCTTGCGCCCTGAAAGATTATGCTCGTCAGTATGGCCTGAAGATTACCCGTTACCAAGACCGCAAGGCTAAATTGCCTACCTGGCGCTTTGGCAATTTTATTCAGTTTGATTCCAGCAAATGCATTGATTGCGGCATTTGTACTGAAGTCTGCCGCGATCAGCAAACCTGTGATTTTTATCAGACGGTTAATAAAGGTTACCAAACTCAAACCAAGCCGACTGATCAGCAGAACAAAGACTGCGCTTATTGCGGCCAATGCGTTGTCCATTGCCCAGTGGGCGCAGTTCAGGGAGTGCCTCATTGGCAATTTGTGGAAGAGCTGATAAAAAATAAAAAGACAAGCGGCAAAACTCTTGTGGCCCAAATTGCTCCCTCAATCAGAGTGAGCATTGGCGAGGAATATAATTTGGCTTATGGCCAAATTACCAGCGGTCAACTGGCCGCCAGTATGCGCGTCCTAGGCTTTGATGCCGTTTTTGATGTTTCGGCCGGGGCCGATTTTACCAGTTATGAAGAGGCGCGTGAATTAATTCATTGGCTTGAGGCAAAAAAAGACCGTCCGATGTTTACTGCTTGCTGCCCGGCCTGGGTGAAATTTGTTGAATTCTATTATCCAGAATTTATCTCTCACCTCACCACCACTCGTTCGCCGCATATTCATTCAGCCATTATAGCTAAAACTTATTGGGCAGAGCTTATGGGAAAAAAGCCGCAGGATGTTATGGTTGTCTCCATTATGCCGTGTACGGCTAAAAAGCAAGAAATTAGTCTAATCACCCAACGTTATCAGCGTCTGCCCATCGTTGATTATGTGGTCACCACGCGCGAATATGCTTATCTGCTCCGCCGGGCAAAAATTGATTTTCCAAAATTAGAATCAAAAGAACTGGATAATCCCTTGGGTAATCCCTCCGGCGCCGGCATAATTTACGGCGCTAGCGGCGGTGTGATGGAATCAGCTCTCCGTTCTGCCGACTATATGTTGCGGGTAAAAAAAGAAACAGGCAGTTTAAAGCCGATTATCAATGGTGAAAATTACCAACTAACCAAAAATAAATATTCCCCGGTTAGCCAAGGCAGAATTGAATTCAAACAAGTCCGCGGCCAACAAGGGATAAAAGAAGCAGTAGTAAATATTGGCGGCAAAAATCTGCGGGTAGCCGTTGTCAGCGGCTTGGGCAATGCCAGAAAATTGATTGAAAACATCAAGGCTAAAAAATGCCAGTATGATTATGTGGAAGTGATGGCCTGCCCAGGCGGCTGTATTGGCGGCGGCGGGCAACCAGTGCCAGTCAGCGCTGAAATCAGGGCTCAACGCGCCGCGGCGCTCTATAATCTTGACCAAAACCTCGCCATGCGCGCCGCTCATGAAAATGAATCTTTATTGGCTGTCTACCGTGATTATTTTAAGGGCAGACAAAAATTGATTGAACAATTAATGCATTGCCAGTATAATGTAGCTAGCAGGACAGGATATGTTAAAAAATTTTAAATTTTAAATTTTAAATTTTAAAATAATAATTAGATAATTAATAAAAATATGGTCAATATAACTACTCTCCAAAAAATAAATATTTCATATGCTGTTAAATTTTTAGTCATTTTAACGGTAGCCACTGGCGCACCGCTTATTGGCATCCACTCTCAATGGCTGACCGGTCCGATTGTCAACATGGCCATGATTCTTGCCGTCTTTATTATTGGCATCCGCGGCGCGCTGCTGATTGGCATCCTGCCATCAACTATTGCCCTAGGCACAGGTTTATTGCCAGCGGTTTTGGCGCCGATGATTCCCTTTATAATCATCTCAAATTTTTTATTAATATTAATATTGGATTATTTTAAATCAAAATTTACGAGTTATGGAATTGCTTTATTTTTCGCCGCCGGAGCAAAATATCTTTTTTTATTCACCACTTCCAGCATTGTCACTAATTTATTATTAAATCAATCCCTTGCCCTCACCGTGGCTGTGCTGATGAGCTGGCCGCAATTTTTTACCGCTATCATTGGCGGAGTGTTGGCCTGGGGAATATTAAAATTTATCAATAAATAAAAATGTTAGTATGCGCATTAATTCCGTTAAATCAATAAAAAATCTGCAAAATAAACGAGTTTTGGTTCGTTGTGATTTTGATTTGCCCCTGAAACAACAAACAACAAAAATAATTGATGATACCAGATTAAAAGCATGCGTGCCGACGATAAAATATTTATTACAAAAAGGCGCAAGAGTGATTTTAATGGGACATTTAGGCAGACCAAAGGGCGTGGATGAAAAACTAAGTTTATTGCCGGTGAAAAATAAACTAGAAAAAATACTTGGGAAAAAAATAGTTTTTACAGATTGGGACGAGATTCCTCGTCGCTCTGCTCCCCGGAATGACATATCACTAAGAATGTTAGAGAATTTGAGATTTTATACTGGCGAAGAAAAGAATGATAAAAATTTTGCCAAAAAATTAGCAAGTTTAGCAGCTATTTACGTCAACGAGGCATTTGCGGTTTCGCACCGTTCAGCCGCCTCAGTTGCTGCCATTCAAAATTATCTGCCGAGTTATGCGGGGCTGCATCTTGAAAAAGAAATTGATAATTTATCAGCCATTCTGGAAAATCCCAAACACCCCATGATTCTTATTATCGGCGGCGCCAAAATTGAGACCAAACTGCCGGTGATTAAAGAGTTTCAAAAAATTGCCGACCAAATTCTGGTGGGCGGCGCCGTGGCCAATACTTTTTTAAAAGCACAAGGCGTGGAAGTGGGCAAGTCGTTAGTGGATGAAAAATATATTAATGAAGCTAAAAAGACACTTAAAAATTTCCAATTTCCAATTTTCAATTTCCAAACAAATTCAAAATTCAATCCCCGACCGGATCGGGGACAAAATTCAAAATTAATTTTACCAGCCGACTTTGTCTGGAAAAATAATAAAATTTTAGACATTGGCTCAAAAACAATTAAATTTTATTGTGATATAATTAAAAAAGCCAAGACAATAGTTTGGAATGGCCCCTTGGGATATTTTGAAGACAAAAAATTTGCCATTGGCACACAGGAAATCGCCAAGGAAATTTTAAAATCAGAAGCAAAAGTGGTGATCGGCGGCGGAGATACAGACAAAATTTTACAGGGTAAAAAATTTGGCAGTAACATTTTTATTTCCACTGGCGGCGGAGCCATGCTGGAATTTCTGGCAGGGAAAAAATTACCCGGTCTTGGTTATAATCAAAAAATTAACCATTAAATCTATGACTAAAATCAAAAATATTATTGCCCGTGAAATTTTAGACTCGCGTGGCGACCCAACTATTGAAGTTCAAGTAGTGTTAGCAGACGGCATTACTAATGCCGTTGCCTCCGTGCCCAGCGGCGCTTCTCTCGGCAGTCACGAAGCTCTGGAACTGCGCGACGGCGATGAAAAACGTTATGGCGGCAGAGGCGTGCTTAAAGCCGTGGCTAATGTCAATAAAAAAATCGCTCCAGCGCTCAAGGGCGAAGAGACAACTAACCAACAGCATATTGACCAGCTGATGATTGAACTTGATAGTACTCCTAACAAAGAAAATCTGGGCGCTAATGCCATTCTGGGTGTTTCTTTGGCTTGTGCCCGTACCGCCGCCAAAATCAAAAAACAGCCGCTTTATCAGTACATCCGCGAGCTGTATAATATTAAATTTCCTGGCTGGCGCATCCCTCTGCCGCAATTTAACATCATCAACGGCGGCAAACACGCCGATTCCAATCTTGATTTTCAGGAATTCATGATTATACCCACGATCAACACCAGTTTTAAAGAGCGATTGCGCGTCGGAACGGAAATTTTTCACCAGCTTGGAAAAGTCTTAAAAGCCGATGGCTTAGATATTAATGTCGGCAATGAGGGCGGTTATGGCTCAAATATGGATTCGGCCGTTAAAGCAGTTGAATATATTCTTACTGCCATTAAGCAGGCAGGATACATTGCCGGCGAACAAGTAGTGCTCGGCATGGACGCTGGCGCTTCAACATTTTATTTGCCGCAAGAAAAATTATACAATTTTAGTCTGGACGAATCGTTTCTTGATTCAAATCAGCTTATCTATCTTTATAAAGAGTGGTTTGCCAAATATCCTTTTCTACTGCTTGAAGATCCTTTAGCAGAAGACGATTGGCAGGCTTGGATTGAGATGACAAAAGAGTTCTCCGGGCTCAATCTAAAAATTCACAATTATCAGCTTGATAATAAAAAATTCATTAAACTTCATGAAAAAAATTTGCACCCGATCATTGTCGGCGATGATTTATTCACCACTAACGTCAATCGCTTAAATGAAGGCGTTAAACTCGGCGCCGCCAATGCCGTAGTCGTCAAACCCAATCAAATCGGCACGCTGACAGAAACGGTCAAATTTGCCGAACTGGCCAAAGAGCATAATTATCAATTGGTTGTTTCCCACCGTTCTGGCGAAACCTATGATGATTTTATCGCTGACCTGTCCGTTGCCTTGGGCGCAGAATTCATTAAAGCAGGAGCGCCGTCTCGCGGAGAGCGTGTGGCCAAATACAACAGATTATTGAAGATTGAGGAGGAAATAGCGTAAAGATTATTTTTTATGACTCTCAAAAAATTTTATCACCCATTTGTCCTAATAATATTAGATGGTTTTGGCATTGCCCCGTCTGGCCCCGGTAACGCTGTCAAACTGGCAGCATTGCCCAATTTGAATTATTATTTTTCCCATTACCCCTACACTGAATTAAAAGCCCACGGCGAGTATGTCGGGCTTTTCCCTGGCGAAGACGGCAATTCTGAAGCCGGCCACATGAATCTTGGCGCTGGCAGGATTGTCAAACAGGACCTGGTGGTCGTGTCGGAAATGATTAAAGACGGCACTTTTTTTAAAAATGCCGCCTTTCTTTCTGCCATTGACCATGTCAAAAAGAATAGATCAAATTTACATTTAATTGGTCTTTTAACCGGCGCTAATTCAGCCCATGCCCATCCCGAACACCTTGATGCCTTGATTAAAATGACGCGTCAGCATAAAGTTAAGCAAGTTTACCTGCATCTTTTTACTGATGGCCGCGATTCACCGCCTTTTGAAGGCTATATTTTTTTGCACCAATTATTGCAAAAACTTGATCCTAAACATGAACAGGCGGCTACTATTATGGGTCGTTTTTACGGCATGGACCGTAAAAAAGAATGGAGCAGAACTGAGCTTGCCTTTAACGCCCTTGTGTCTGGCAGCCAGCGCCAGAGTGACGATCCTTTGAAAGCTATTGAAGACGGTTATGGCCGTGGCGAATCAGACGAATATATTAAGCCAACTACTATTTATAAAGATGATAAAATGCTGCCGCGCATTAAAGACAACGATGCTGTCATTTTTTTTAATGCCCGGTCTGACCGTGCTAGACAATTAACCAAAGCTTTTGTCCAGGACAAATTTAATGAGCAGAATCCCGGTTCATTCCACCGCAAAAGAAAATTAAATAATTTTATCTTTGTTGCCCTAACTGATTTTGGGCCGGATCTGCCTAATATTTTGACTGCCTATCCCTCGCCCGATTTGAAAAGTACCCTGCCCATGGAACTTTCCGACCTGCGCCAACTTTACATCGCTGAAACCGATAAATACGGTCACCTGACATATTTTTTTAACGGCGGTTATGCCAATCCAGTTGCCGGAGAAGAAAGAATTTTAATCAAATCGTCTGATGTCAAATCATATGACTTGGCGCCCAATATGTCTGCTGGTGTTATTACTGACCTGGTAGTTAAAAATATTCAAAATAGAATTTATGATTTTATCGCTATTAATTTTGCCAACCCGGATATGCTCGGCCATACCGGTAATTTAACCGCCACCATTAAGAGTTTAGAAAAAATGGATCAATGTCTTAAGAATATTGTGGATGAAGTAGTCACTAAAAATAAAGGCGTGGTTATCATTACTGCTGACCATGGCAATGCTGAAGAAATGATTGATATTCCAAGCGGTAAAATTGACACCGAGCACTCCTGTTTCCCCGTTCCTTTTTGTGTTATTGGCCCGGCAGAGTCAATTAAAAAAATAAAACTTCGCCCCAATGGTATTCTGGCTGATGTAGCGCCCACCGTTCTTTATCTGATGAAACGTGATCAACCTCAAGAAATGACAGGGAAAAATTTGATTATTAAATGACCCCACCCCATACCCCTCCCCTTTTTTCAAAAGGGGAAGGGCTAGGGGAGAGGCCTTAATTATCACTATGAAGATTATAATCTTTGCCGGCGGTGTTGGTACCAGATTCTGGCCAATCTCTCGCCGTAAATTTCCCAAACAATTCCAAAAAATATTTAATGGCCAATCAACATTAGAGCTCACCTGGCAAAGAATAGCTCCCTATTTTGGTACGGAAAATATTTATTTGCAGCTTACCCCCGAATTTAAAAATTTAGCCTTAAAAGAACTGCCGGAGCTAAAGAGAAATCATGTTATTATTGAGCCTGAAAGAAGAAATAACGGCCCGGCCGTCTGCCTGGCGCTCCAGAAATTAATCCAAGCAAACCAATCCGGCCCGGTAGCCATTCTTTGGGCCGATCACCTTATGGATCAGCCGCAAGAGTTCGTTAAGCATCTAAAAACCGCTGAAAAATTAATTCAAGAAAATCCTAACAGATTTATTTTCCTCGCCGAACAACCTCGTTTTGCCAATGATAACTTAGGCTGGATTCATGTCGGAGAAAAAGTCGGCCGGATAGGGAAGTGCGATTATTTCAAATTCCTTGGTTGGCAATACAAGCCGCAGCCGGCTGTCTGCCGTAAAATGTTTAAGTCAGGAGAATATTTTTGGAATCCGGGCTACTTTATTACCTCAATTAAATTTCTCAATGATCAATTTCAAAAACTTGCTCCTGAAATGTGCCAGTCAGTTAAAAATGACTATGCCCATACTCCTAAAATCAGTTTTGACCAAGCAATTATTGAGCGGCTTGATTTATCAAACGCAGTTATTCTGAAAACCAATCTGGGCTGGTCAGATCCCGGCACTCTTTACGCTTTTAAAGAAGCTCGACAGCAGAGTCCTGACGATAATGTCACTCAAGGCAGAGTGTTTAATCTGAATTCAAAGGACTGTTTGGTTTACAATTTTGAAGACAAAAAGCTCCTCGCGACCGTCGGCCTCGCCGGCCAGGTGGTCGTCAACACCAAAGATGCTCTGATCGTTGTGCCAAAAGATAAAGTCAAACAGATTACCGAGCTGTTGGAAAAATTAGAGCAGGCAGGGTTGGAAAAATATTTGTAGAAAAGAGCATTTACTCTGGTCTCATTGACTTTTTTACTTCGTTATTTGTATAATTATTATATGCAAGTCTACAAACCTGAAAAGCGTCAAGCAAAAAGAAGTGGCCGGAAAATTTTCGGCGTTTTTGTTATCCTCGTTATTTTTGCCGGTTTTATAATGAGCATCTGGTTTTTATTTATTCTTTTAAATCCTATTTCCATTGAGCACACCCAATTCACCATCAGTCAGGGACAAAGCGTCAATGTAATCAGCCAGAATCTTTTTGAAGACGGCATAATTAAAAATAAATTTGTTTTTGAAACCTACACTTATCTCAAAGGCATTGAAAGTAAGCTCAAGGCCGGGGAATATAATCTGCCAAACGTGATAAATATCAAGCGGCTGACGGAAATCCTCGTTGCCGGCGAAATACCTCAAGAATGGGAACTGACAGTGATTGAAGGTTGGACGGTTAAAGACATTGCCTGGCGGTTGGAAAACATGGGTAAGTTTCAAACAAAAGAGCTTTTTGAGGCAACCGGCGTAAACCAGCCGAATAATAAATTTAATTTTGATATTTCAAGCTATGATTTTTTTAGTGACAAACCAGCCATGGCCAATCTTGAAGGCTATATGTTTCCTGATACTTACCGTTTTTTTGCCTATGCGACCATTGACGATATTGTTCGTAAAATGCTTAATAATTTTGATAAAAAATTAACCCTGCAGCTGCGCCAAGATATTCAAGCTCAAGGCAAAACTATTTTTGATATTATCACCATGGCTTCAATTATTGAACGCGAAGTTATGACGGACAATGATCGCGCGATTGTTTCCGGCATTTTCTGGAAACGGTTTGAGGCAGGCGTCCCGCTTCAGGCAGATTCCACCATTAACTATATTACGGGCAAAAAAACTCCGGCACTTTCCGCTGAAGACCTAAAAATAAATTCATTCTACAACACCTATCTCTACGGCGACCTGCCGCCTGGCCCAATCAGTAATCCCGGTTTAGCTTCAATCAAAGCCGCCATCTATCCGGCAGCGTCGGATTATTGGTATTTTCTCACTGACAGCCAGAGCAACGTCCATTACGGGCGTGATTTTGAAGAGCATAAAGCGAACAAGGAGAAGTATTTGAATTGAATTTGACATCCTATCTTTTTTTTGTTATATTGATTTTAACAATGTGAATCAACCGCAGACAGCAGGCAACCATAAGACCTGCCGAGGTATAATTTAAGCTAATTTTAGCTAAAATTTTACTTAATCTGCGGTTACCCCGTAGTTTTTTTATTATCAACAATTGAACACAGAGCCATGGGATCCTTCGGCTCCGCTCAGGATAAATTTAATTTCTATGCCAAAAACAAGACAACAAAAAGAAACTGTTTTAAGCAATCTGACAGATAATATAAAAAATGCCAAGTCAGCTACCCTGGCTAGTTTTTCAGCTATCACAGTCAAAGATGATCAGCAGCTAAGAAACACCATGCATCAGGAGAATGTCAATTATTCAGTGATCAAAAAAACACTTCTTAGAAAAGCTTTTGAAAAATTAGGCTTTAAGACGGATTTATTCAAGGGCATTAATGGTAATGTTGCCATGGCTATTTCAGCTGCAGATGAAGTCGCCCCAGCCAAAGCCATTCATGATTTTGCCGTCAAAAATAATAATATGAACATTGTTGGCGGCATACTGGAAAATAATTGGATTGACAGTCATAAAGTCAAAGCGCTGGCTGTTTTACCATCAAAGCAAGAGTTGCTTGCCAAAGTCGTTGGCACAATCAAAGCGCCATTAAGCGGATTGGTAAATGTCCTAGCGGGCAACATGCGAGGGTTAGTTAATGTTTTAAAGGCAATTAAAGATCAAAAGTCGTAAAAAATAAATAAATAATGTTATTAATTAATGATAATAATATGGCAGACGAACAAAAAACTCAAGAAGAAAAAACCGTTGTCGTTCCTGACAAATTCAAATCAATCGTAGCAGAGATTGAAAAAATGTCAGTCATTGACCTATCAGAACTGGTTAAAATTCTTGAGGATAAATTTGGTGTTTCTGCTGCTGCTCCTATGATGATGGCTGCCATGCCAGCCGCTGGTAACGGCGGCGCAGAAGCTGCCGCGGAAAAATCAGATTTTGATGTTGAACTCACCGCTACCGGTGAAAATAAAATCGGCGTCATTAAAGTCATTCGCGAAGTCACTGAAAAAGGCTTGAAAGAAGCTAAAGACATGGCGGAAGGCGCTCCGGTCATAATCAAAGCCGGCGCCAAGAAAGAAGAGGCCGAGGAAATAAAGAAAAAACTTGAAGCAGCTGGCGGCCAAGTTACTTTGAAATAAAATTTGTTTCAATTAAAAATCCGTTCCGATGCTCATCGGAGCGGGTTTTTTAATGGCTTAAAAATTACAATCCTATCTTGTAAACCTTATTAACCGTCATAAGATATAATTCCCGTTCATTGCTATTCGGCGCTATGGAAACTATTTTTTCTAATTCATCGCCCAAAAGCTGTTTTGACACCTGGCCGGTTTTATCAGCGATGAGAATTCTATTTTTATCCCTGTCAAGCAAATACAAGTTGTTGCTTGTCTCATTAGTTACAAGCAGTGTCTGGCTGCTTATTTTTTCATAAGCTCCTTTTAAGCCGAAGACTTCTTTTTTGCCTTTAAAAAATTTGCTTATCTGGCCGTCCTTGGCCGCCAGCCAGACACTGCCGTCAACGACAATTACCTCATTGCCGGTTAAATCATCCTCGCCAGACAGCCATTTGCTGGGAGTGCCAAAACTAGTTGTCTGATAATTATATTTATAGATATTATTATTGCCGCCATCAAGCAAATATATTTTCAATCCGTAAGTGGCCAAGTCAACCAATTGGCTTTTTTTCGGCAGTTCCAGAGTAATTTTCCTGGCGCCGTAGTTATTGGTATCCATTATCCACACCTCGCCAGTCTTGGTCAGAATTAGCAGCTTATTCTTTTCAAAATATACCAGCTTTTTAATTTGTCCGGTGATGCTCGCCACCTTGTCTAATGCCTTATTGCCGGTATTCACCTTATAAATCTCAGCGCCGCGCGCTAAATAAATTATATTATTTGGATCAGCATAGATGTTGGATGTAGCCGCAAAGTCTTGTGGTAGCTCCACCAGCACTTCCGGATTGGTAATAGTCTCTAAATTATAAATTCGTTTAACTTGTTTGGCCAACTCATTTTTTAACTCCTGATACTGGTATTGCTCCTGAGGATTATTGTTCGTTAGTTTTGCCAGAAGATCATTAGCCTCGCTTAGAAGTTCTTGCGCCCTAGCCTCATCTTTGTATATCAGCGCCGCTTCAACAGAATTTATTTTGCCGTTTATTTCCTCAACTAACGCCTGGAACTCCTCGTTTTGCACCTGATTTTTCTTTTTATTATTCACTATAAACAAACTGCCGGTAAATAAAATAGCTGCCAATATAATTAGTAATATTAAGCGGTATTCTACGATATTAAAGCTTTTCCATTTTTTAAACGCCAAACCTTTTACTCTTTTTTTCTCGTCTTCGCGAGCTATCTGTTCCTCGCTCTTAACATTCATCCCACTCAATTCCCCGACCTCTTTTTTTGCTTCTTTTTTGCCCCTCATTTTTAATGTCCCTGCTTTTTTAACCAAGGCATAAATTTTAGCCAATCCGTTTTTGACCCAGCCAGCCAGCTTTATAAATATTTTAGCCGCTATCCCGGGTTCAGCCTTATTTAAGATTTCCACATTATCTGCCGCCTTGAGCACATTAGTTCCTGCGGTGGCATCAATAATTTGTTGCGGCGCTTTTTTAAAAGCCATGAATTTAATGATAATGGTGCTAAAATCAACTGACACTTTGTAATCAAGCAAAGTATTTTTAAAAAATGCGCAAGCCTGTGTCGGCGCCAAACCCATTACGGTTTTTTTAATTTTTTCATCTGAAAAATAGTCAAAGATGGTATTATTAGTTAAAAGTAAAACATCCCCATCAACTAATTGCCCGCTAATCAACTGGCAGAGTATTTTTTTGCCAGTGACATCTTTATTATTCCCTCCAGCGGTGATATCGTGGATTTTATTATTCCTGAAAAGCCAGGCGCTCAAGCCGCCAAAATTACTAATAATCAATTTATTATCCTGAATCGCCGCGATCAAAATACTCATTTTTTCTTTTAGCCACCTTAAGTTCTTGCCAGTAATATCACCAATATTTTCATTAAAATACTGCGCGGCCGTTTCCAGTGCCGCCTCGGTGTTTTTAGTGGGCGAGTGATAATAATATTCCGACAGCTCGTCCACTAACTGATTTAAAATACTGGGGATTTTTTTCTCGCGTGATTTTGCCTCGGCCACTATAAAAAGCTGGCCCAAACCGGTTGTCCCTTGTCTGTCAGAGGGCGCCACATAAACATATGACTGATAATCGCCCTTGGTATTGCTAATGGCTAATTTATCCACTTTTGTTTGGTATATCATACATAATTTATTTTATCAGATTTTTCATTTTACAACAACAAAATACTATACTATAATAGAAATATACTAATAACACGCTTAAACTATGCTAGAAGATTTATTCGGTTCAAAAACCCGTGCCAAACTGCTGACTCTGTTTTTTAATAACATTGACTCTGCTTTTTACGCCCGTGGCGTTGCCAGAGACTTAAAAGAAAACACCAACTCCATTAGAAGAGAAATCTTAAATCTTGAAAAAATGGAAATTATCAAGGGTGTGCCGTTTGATAAAATTGATATTTCCAAAGAAGATTTGGCGCGGGACAAACAGGAAAACAAAAAATATTATCAGGTCAACAAAGAATATACTCTATTTAGCGAGCTCCATAGTCTGATTATCGGCTCCAAGCTTTTAGTTGACAAAGCCCTGCTTGAAAAGCTTAAAGAAACGGCTGGCATTAAACTATTGGTTTTGAGCGGCATTTTTGTCGGCGATGTCAGGGCCCGTACAGACATTCTCATTATGGGTAATGTTGATAAAAATAAAATCAGAAGGTTGATCTCTGGTATGGAAAAGAATTTCAGCAATCCTATTCGCTATTCCATTATGAGCCAAAAAGAATTTGACTGCCGCAATCAGATGACCGACAAATTTTTATTTGAGATTATGGAAGGCAAAAAACATGTCGTGGTGGATAGAAGATAATAAACAATAAACAATAATCAATAAGCAATAAGCAAGGGCGCTTTTCAGGCGCTTTTGTTCGGAATATGAAAATATATCTCCAACAATTTTTATCTACTGCCGGACTAGCTTCCAGAAGGGCAGCGACTGACCTCATAAAACAAGGTCGTGTCAAAGTCAATCATAAACCAGCCGAGCTTGGCATAAAAATTGATCCGAAAAAGGACAGAATAGAATACCAAGGCAAAACAATTAAAGCGCTTGAAGAAAAAGTCTATTATCTGGTCAATAAACCAGTCGGCTACACCTCAACTGCCAAAGACCGGCACGCCTTAAAAAAAGTGGTTGATCTTGTCCCCAAAGTTCCCAAAGTCTGGTCGGTTGGCCGGCTTGACAAAGATTCTCATGGCTTAATCATTCTTACCAACGACGGTGAGCTGACTAACAAGCTGACTCATCCTAAATTCAGGCATGAAAAAGAATATATTGTCACAATAAATAAAGCCATCACTCAAGACTTATTATTAAAACTTTCCCAAGGTGTTAAATTAGAAGAGGGACTGGCTCGGGCTGATAAAGTTAATAAATTAAGTGAAAATAAATTATCAATTACTCTCCACCAAGGCTGGAAAAGGCAAATTAGAAGAATGATGGAAAAATGCGACTATAGGGTCATTAATTTGGAAAGGGTGAGGATAGATAAGATTAAATTAGATGATTTGCCAATTGGTAAGTATAAAAAGATAAAACTTGCTTTTCCCTGCGCTCTTGGCGCAGGGTACAATAATACAAAATTAAAAATTCTATTCATGAAGATTAAAATAAAAAAATTAAATCCCCATTGCATCATTCCCGCGTATGCCCATCCCGGTGATGTCGGGCTTGATTTGTATTCAATGGAAGATTATGAACTTAAGCCCGGTGAAAGAAAAATTTTTTATAATGGTTTTGCTCTGGAGTTTCCACACGGTTACGCCGCTATTGTCAAAGATAAGGGCAGTTTGCCGCTAAACGGCGGTGTGCACACCATGGCTGGAGTTTTTGACGCCGGTTACCGCGGCGAATACAACATGCTGCTCATTAATTTGGGAGATAAGCCGTATCAGGTAAAAAAAGGCGATAAAATCGCTCAATTAGTAATTTATCCGGTTGAAATTGCCGAGCTTGAAGAAGTTGATGAGCTTACTAATTCAGAGCGCGGCTATGGCTATTTTGGCTCAACTGGCAGATAAATTTATGCAATCATATTTAAACATAGTTAAAAAAATTTTAGCACAAGGCAAAGCAAAGTCTGACCGCACTGGCACCGGTACTCTGGCCATCGCCGGTCAGATGTTTCAGCACGATATGGCAGGTGGTTTTCCGCTTCTGACCACGAAAAAAGTGCCTTATCGGCTGGTAGCCAGTGAACTTGAATTCTTTATTAAAGGCATGACTGACAAAAAATGGCTGCAAGACAGAAATAATCACATCTGGGACGAATGGTGCACGCCTTTGAAAGTGCCATACGCCCATGATGAAGAGACTAAAAAAAGAATGTTTGCAGAGAGAGATCTCGGTACCATTTACGGCTGGGAATGGCGGCATTTTGGCGCCGAGTACAGGGATTATAATACCGATTATACTGGTCAGGGAGTTGATCAGCTTAAGAAATTAGTTGACAATATAAAAAGGGAGCCCACCAGCCGGCAAATGTTGGTGCTTGCCTGGAATCCGCTTGATATTCAGAAAGCCGTTCCTCCATATTGCCATTATGCTTTTCAGATTACGGTTATTGATGGCCGGCTGAATCTTTTTTGGAATCAGCGCTCTGTTGATGTTGCTCTGGGCTTGCCGTTTAATATTGCGAGCTATGCCACGCTGCTGCATCTCTTGGCTCTGGAAACAGGATTTAAAGAAGGCATGCTCACCGGGTTTTTAGCAGATGTTCATATTTATCTAAATCATATTGAAGGCTTAAAGGAACAATTAACAAGGGATCCTGATAAATATCCGCTGCCAACGATTAAAACTGAAAATTTTAAATCAATTTTTGATTGGCAGTATACTGACACACAAGTTATAAACTATCAAAGCTATCCAGGCATAAAATTCCAGATAGCTGTTTAAAACTATGAAAAAAATATTAATGATGGCAATAACAGTTGATGGTAAAATAGCCAAAGACACTGACCAGCCGGCCACCTGGACCAGTCAGGCTGATAAAAAGATGTTTATAGCAGAAACCAAGCGCGTCGGCGTGATTGTCATGGGCAAAACAACTTATGATACCATTGGCAAACCCTTGCCGGGCAGGCTTAATATAGTCATGGATTTTGACGTGAGTCAATATGAAAATATTCCGGGCACATTGGAATATACCAATAAAAAACCAGAAGAAATCATAGCCGAACTTGAAAGTCGTGGTTTTAAAGAAATGATTGTTGGCGGCGGTTCAACCATCAATGGCTTGTTTTTATCACAGGGTTTAATAGATGAAATCTGGCTGACCATTGAACCGAAAATTTTCGGCGAGGGGTTGTCCCTTTTTAAGGGCGCTGATGTTGATTTGGCTTTGGAATTGATTGAAATTAAACAGTTAGATAATAATATTATTCACCTTAGGTATAAAATAAAAAAATAAGCATGAAGATTGCTCACATTGTCTGCCGCTTTCCGCCGTATGCTGGCGGCATGGGAATAGTGGCTTATGAACAAGTAAAGAGCCTGGCTGAAAATGGTCACCAAGTGACTGTTTTTACATTGAATCAAAAAGAGAAACTAGAGCCAGATAATTTTAAAATTAAATATATAAAAACTCTATGTTTTGGCAATGCCGGTATTTGCCCCAGTCTTTTATGGCAATTAAGAAAATTTGATGTTGTCCAGTTGCATTATCCGTTTTATGGCGCTCAAGAATTTGTCTGGCTGGCAAAAAAATTTAAACTTTTAAAAAGCAGTAAGCTCATTATCTGGTACCATATGGATGCCACTGCCAGAAATTTATTCCGTAAAATTTTACAGTTAAGCTCCTGGCCCATACAAAAACATCTTTTTAAACTGGCTGATAAAATCTGTTCTGCCTCGCTGGATTATGTTAAAAATTCAAAAATAAAAAAGATATTTAAGAAATATCGTGAGAAATTTGTGGAAATTCCCTTTGGCAGCAACCAGCATCCGGAAACAGTCAGTCAGCTGCAAGTTGCCGAGTTGAAAAATAAATTACATATTAAATCAGAAAAAATTATTCTTTTTGTCGGCGGCCTTGACAGCGCCCATTATTTTAAAGGCGTGCCAGTTCTAATTGACGCCATAAAAAAAATCCCGAAGCTCCGAGATAAACTCGGAGTTCGGGATCCCGATTCGCGAAGCGACATCGGGATAAATAACCTCCGGATTAAACTCGTCATTGTTGGCGACGGCAATCTGCGCGGTGATTATGAGCGCCAGGTGGCCGGCTCTAATTTGCAAAATCAAGTTGTCTTTACCGGCCGCATAAAATTTGACGAGCTAAAAAATTATTATGCGCTGTGTGATGTAACTGTCCTGCCTTCAACTACCAGCGCCGAAGCTTTTGGACTTGTCTTAATTGAAGCTAAAACTTACGGCAAGCCCGTTATCGGCTCTGATCTGCCAGGCGTCAGGGATGTAGTCGGGCAGTCTGGTTTAATAGCCAAAGCGGGTGACTCAAATGATTTAGCTGAAAAAATTAAAAAAATACTGACTGATGAAAGTCTATATAATAATTTTTCTCGGAACGCCATCCAAGAGGTTAAAGAAAAATATAATTGGGATAAACATACTCAAAAATTAAATGACTTATATCAGTCATAACTCTTTGACACAACCCTTTAAAAAAGGCATAATAAAATTAAGTATATGACTGGGCCAAATAAGACCAAAGTCTTGATTTTTTCAGTGACCTATTTTCCTTTTGTCGGCGGGGCAGAGGTTGCTTTACACGAGATTACCAAGCGCCTAACTGATGTTAAATTTGATTTAATTACTGCTAAATTTAGCCAAAATTTATTGAATTCAGAGGTTGTGGATAACATTACAGTTTACCGTGTTGGCCAAGGGAAAAAAATAGACAAGTACCTTTATCCTTTGAGGGCTTTTTTTCTTGCCCGAAAACTAAATCGTCAAAATAATTACCATTTAATTTGGGCAATGATGGCTACTTGGGCAGGCATGGCGGCGCTGGTCTTCAAATTATTTCACCCAAAAACAAAATACCTGCTGACTCTCCAAAGCGGCGATTCAGATTCATTTATCAGGAAGCGCACTTGGTTTTGGTATCCGATTTATCGCCAGATTTACATTTGCGCCAATCATATTCAGGCTATCAGCCACTGGCTGGCGAAGAGAGCTAGAAGTTATGGCTATAAAAAGGAAATTAGTATCATCCCCAATGGTGTTGATCTAGTCAAGATGCAGAACTCAATTAACAGGGAACAGGGAATTAAATTAAAAAATAAATTACAAATTCCAAAAAATAACAAAATTATTTTTACCAGCTCCCGCCTAGTCAAAAAAAATGATCTAGCAACTCTAATAAAATCAATTAATTTACTAGTGACTGATTACGAGTTACTAGTTACTTTAGTTATCGCCGGTTCTGGCAAACTTGAACAAAAATTAAAACAGCTCACTAAAGATTTAAAGTTAGAAAATCATGTCATTTTCCTCGGTCAAATTGACTATGATGAAATTTCAAAATATTACGCCAGCGCCGATATTTTTGTCCGCCCATCGCTTTCCGAGGGCCAGGGCATTGCCTTTATTGAAGCCATGGCCGCTGGCCTGCCAATTATTGCCACTCCGGTCGGCGGTATTCCGGATTTTTTACTTGACAAAAAAACAGGACTTTTTTGCCAGGTAAACAACCCAGGTGATTTAGCTGAAAAAATAAAACTACTCTTGGCAGATAAAGAGTTATACGTTGAAATCCAGAAAAACGGTTTAGAGTTGGTAAAACAAAAATATGACTGGAATTTAGTTGCCGCAAAAATGAAAGAAATTTTTAATAATTTAATCTAAATGATCAAATTTGCCATTAAGCATCTTAAAAAACGCGCCCAATTTTTAAAATACTGCGTTGGCGGCGGTACAGCTTTTATTGTTGATTTTAGTTTACTTTATATCTTCACTGAATTTCTCGGTCTGTGGTATCTTTGGTCAGCCACCGCTTCATTTGTTATTGCCGTTTATGTTAATTATTTAATTCAAAAATTCTGGACATTTAAATCAAGCGGCCAGTACGCCCTGCGCCAGTTCCTCGTTTTTACTGCCGCGCAAATTGTTGGTCTTTTCATCAACAACACAGCGCTTTACGTCCTAGTAGAAAGTTTCGGTCTGTGGTATATGTTTTCTAAAGCTATTGCCGCTGCCGTGGTGCTCATCTGGAATTTTTGGGCAAGTAAGATGTTTGTTTTCAACGATGAATTTTTAAGCAAGGAACCGCAAATTATTATTGCCGCTGAAATATTTCCGCCTGACATTGGCGGTCCGGCCACTTACACTTATCGTATCGCCAAATATCTTACGAATCAAAAGATAAATTTTAAAATTATCTGCTATGCCACAACTATTCCTAGAAAAAGCCAGGAAGAATTTGGTCGGCGCATTACCCGTATTTCCAGTTTTTTGCCCCTGCTCATTAAATATTTTATCTACCTGATTAATCTTTTTGTGCTCTCTCTGCCAATCTCCACCAAAGTTATTTATGCCCAAGGCGCTGTGGCTTCAGGACTGCCCGCCGTGTTAGTTGGAAAAATTTTACGCAAGCGAGTGGTCATTAAAGTCGTTGGTGATTATGGCTGGGAGCAAGCTAGAATTTATCATGCCACCGAGCGGAGCATTGACGACTGGCAGCATCAAAGAATTTTTAAAGCCAAAAAATTATTAATTAATCTAAAACTAAAATTTATCTGCTGTGTTCAAAAATTTGCCATTCGGCAGGCGAGCGTCATTATTGTTCCTTCACATTATCTCAAGAGCCTGGTTGGCGGTTGGGGTGTGCGCGAACAGAAAATTAAAGTTATTTATAATGCGGTTGATTTCCAATTTTATGAACTCAATAGCCAAAAAGAAGCTAAGAAAAAAATAAAAATTGACGGCGACCTTATCTTAACAGTCGGCCGCTTGGTTCCCTGGAAAGGTATGGATACTCTGGTTGCTATTATGCCTGAAATAAAAAAAATTAATCCGTGTTTTAAATTAGTTATCGCCGGTTCAGGGTCGGAAGAAAAAAAGTTGAAACTGCTGATTAAAGATTTAAAGCTGGCCAATTCAGTCATTATGGCCGGCCGGCTGTCTCAACAGGAAATGTCAAAATTCTACCAAGCCTCATCGCTTTTTGTCCTTAATTCATCATACGAAGGTCTGTCGCATGTTATTTTAGAGGCCATGTACTACAAACTGCCCATCATTACCTCCGCTGTCGGCGGCAATCCAGAGCTGATCCAAGATGATTACAACGGCTGTTTAGTGGAGTATAATAATAAACAAGCATGGCTGGCTGCCATTAAAAGGCTGTGGCAGAATAAATCGCTCCGTGAACGATTTTGTTCAAACCCCTTGGTTAAGATGGATGTTTTTAGTTTTGACCATATGGTCCGTGATACTATAAAAGTTTTAAATATTTAAAAATATGTCTACTTTTTCCAATGCTATCGCCAACTGGCTGGACAATTATCAGCAAGTTTTTGCCGCTCGCCAACAGACAATTATAGGCCAGACAATTGAAGTTGGCGATGCCGCCGGCAAGCTGGCTTTTATTTACGAAAAAATTAGAACGACTGTTGACTATAAAGACGACCATCTTTTGCGCAAGCATGCCATCGCTCGCATGCTCAAGCGCTTAACCACTCCGGGCGCCAAAGGTTCAATTATTGCCCTGCCTTTAATTGAAGAGCTGATCCGGGCCAGATACCTGCCTAATAAAACCATCCTCAATACGGCTGTCGGACAGGTTTGTCATGCCATCAATAAGTATATTGTGATTTATAATTCAGCCATTGATAAAAATTTTAGCTCCCGAGAATTAAAAAAATTTTATGATTGGCTAATCCATTTAGCCGCCTGTGAAATAGAAGAAATCCTGGTTCCCAACAGAGAGAATTTGATTACCATTGATGCCATGCACCGCGTCGTCAGACAAAATATTATTTTAGACGGCGATTCAGGGCTTGACCAGGCTGGCCAAGATATCCAAGTGTATATCGCCGTTTTAAAATCACTCATTAAAGCCGACGAGCTGACAGTCAATTATTTTCTTTTTAAATACTATTTTCCAGATTGGCAAAACCTCACGCTTTCTCAAGTTGAAAAGCTGGCGGTGCAAATTTGGCAGACCAAATATTTAATTCAAGCCCACAACATTCATCATTTAAATGAAAAATTAACCCACGAATTTAAAAAATACGCCGTCACTTTCTGGATTTTGCAAGATATTATCAGCCAAAACCCCCAGCAGTTTCAGAATATTTTTGCTTCAAGAGAACGATTGACTGAAGAAATCAAAAAAATTTGCCATAAAAAATATAAAAATATCGGCAAAAAGGTCCGCACGGCCATTGTTCGTTCAGTGATCTATATTTTTCTGACCAAGATGATTTTTGGTCTTTTACTGGAGTTTCCATACGATTATTTCCTTTTAGCAAAAGTCCAATGGCTGCCGCTCTCAATCAACGCTCTTTTCCCGCCGGTGCTCATGGCCGTCATCGGCATGAGTATCAGGACACCCAAAGAAGATAATACTCAAGCAATTATTGCCGAAGTTGATAACATTGTTTATTCCAGCCAAGGCAAAGAACATCGTATTAAAATCAGACAGCCTAAACGTGGCTTTGGTTTTTACTTATCGCGCACCATTTATGCCGTTCTCTATCTTATTTCTTTTGGCTTGGTTATTTATGGTCTCGCCCAGTTGCTTTTCAGTTTTGTCAGTATGATAATCTTTATCTTTTTTCTGACCATGGTCAGTTTTTTCTCCCTGCGCATCCGGAAAAACGCTGCCGAGCTGATTATTCTGGAACAGCGGGAAAGATTTTTAACTGTTATTTTTACTTTTTTGGCCATTCCTGTTTTGCGTGTCGGCCGCTGGATTTCACTTCACTCGTCAAAAATTAACGTCTTTATTTTTATCCTTGATTTTTTTATTGAAACCCCGTTTAAAATTTTTATCCGTATTTTTGAAGACCTGGTGGTCTTTGTTAAAGAAAAAAGAGATGAGATGCTCTAAAAGAATAATCCAATACATTTTAAAATCATTAGCCAAGGCAATCTTAAAAAAATATCAGCCTGATGTTATTGGCATCACCGGTTCCGTGGGCAAAACTTCAGCCAAGATGGCCATTCAAACCGTTTTAAAAAATGATTTTAAAGTCCGCGCCAGCCAAAAAAGCTATAATACCGAAACGGGCGTGCCTTTGACTATTATTGGCAGTGGCAATCCTGGCCGCAATATTTTTGGCTGGCTGGCCGTAATTTTAAAAGCCCTGGCTTTGATCTTCGCCCGCGACAAAAATTATCCGCAAATCCTTATTCTGGAAATGGCCGCTGACCATCAGGGCGATATAAAATATCTGACTGACATTGCCCAGCCTAAAATCGGCCTGATCACTTCGGTTGGCCCGACCCACCTTGAATTTTTTGGCTCTGTTGCCAACGTGGCCAAGGAAAAAAGCATTATGATTGCTAATCTTAATACCACTGATTATGCCGTGATTAACAACGACCAAAAAATTTTAGTCGAGCTCTCCAAGAAAACCAAGGCCCAGCTTTTCACTTATGGTCTAAACAAGGCTGATTTAACTGCCAGTGATCTTGAATTAAATCAGGCTAGCGGCGGTCTTTATTTTAAAATAAACTATAAAGATAACAGCGCTAACGTAAATTTGCCCAATCTTTTAGGCCGGCCAATAGTTTATGCGTTTCTGGCCGCCAGCGCCGTCGGCATTATCTATCAGCTTAATTTGAAAAAGATTGCCGAGCGTCTGGAAGATTTTGAAAATCAGCCGGGCCGCTTGAATTTATTGCCGGGTATCAAATATACCAGGATTATAGACGATTCATACAACTCCTCGCCTTTGGCAGTCAAAGCCGCCTTGGAAACATTGAGCCAATTAAAGTGCGCCGGCAATAAATTCGCGGTTCTCGGCGACATGCTTGAGCTGGGTGATTATACAAAAAAAGCCCACCAGGAAATAGGGGAGCTAGTGGCTAAGCTGGCAATAGATTATCTAATTACCGTCGGTGAACGTTCTCACAGCACAGCTGAATCAGCCAAAGAATTCGGCATGAATCCGGATAGAATTTTTAGTTTTGACAATCCGGAAAACGCCGGCTGTTTTCTCCAAGACCGCATTGCAGAAGGCGATTTAATCCTGGTTAAAGGCTCGGCCGCCATGTCCATGGAGCGCATCACTAAAGAAATTATGGCCGAGCCGCAAAAAGCAAACAAATTATTAGTTAGACAAAAATAAAAAACCTGTCCTCACGAAAGTGGGGACAAAAAAACTAAAGGGAGAAAAAATGATTACTTATGAATCAAATTTAACCCCCGAACAAATAGAGAAATTAAAAAAATTGTCCGAAAATAAGAAATCATATAGGCGATTCTTTTTTGAGAATAAAATTAAGGCTGAAAGTGGGAATAAAACAGATCCGGTAAAATCAGAATTTAACGAAGAAGCTGCTAAAGCGAACAATCAATTACGAGAGATTAATCTCTATTTTGGGAAGGGAGCAAAAAAATAACCCTAGGAAATAAGAATCCAAAAATTTTTGGAGTTTTTTTGTTTCCTGTTTTTATTTTGGTAGCCCGTAGGGGAATCAAACCCCTTTTGCCAGGATGAGAACCTGGCGTCCTAATCATTAGACGAACGGGCCGAGTTACTTAAACATCAAAAGCTGCGGGTTAACGAGCATTATTATCCCCAGTATCAAAAGTAAAATGCCGCCGATTAAATGCGAATATTTCGTATATTTATTAGTGCTAATCAAAAGCTGCCAGGTAAATCCCGCTATCACAAGCACCACAATATCGTCCAGCATATAGAAAAAATCATAGACCAGCAAATAGAGATAGTAGCCGATTTTAGATAAATTATTTTGTGATAGCACCTGCGTATAAACCGCCGGGATGCCGGCTGAACAAAGCAATTCAATTAAATTAACGCTAAAGGCCACGAATACCACGGCAATTATTATGGCCAAAACCGATTCTTTTTGCACGGCGCGTTCCAGCCGGGCAATCAATTTATTTTTAGTCGTCTCTGAAGTTACTTCGCAAGTCAATGCCGCCAGTTTTCTTTTTTTATAAAAATCATTCAGAAAATATATGCCCACTCCGACAGCCAGAATGCCGATCAGAATTTTGACCGCCGGCAGATAGCCGACAAATAAAAAAGTGTTAAACCAAGCTGTTAAGAATAGGAAATACGAGAGGCTAGAGGCAATGATAAAAGTGTTGCCCACCAGCCACAGCTTTTTCTTTGACCCCGTATTAATTAAAAGCGTAATTAAAACCACCAAAGCCCACATAGAGCATGGATTAAAACCATCCAATGTACCCAGGATCACCGTTAAAAAAGGCAATGACAAATTTTTCAAATTAATCTCGCCAAGCAGCGGATATTTTATTTTTTCCCCTATCGGAGATGTTGCTATGGGCTCGCCGCCGCCGTTATTATCCAGCTTGCTTTTTACAATATATATATCCAAGAGCTGTTTTATTTTGGCGCCGGTCGTATCTTCACCGCTAAAGCCAACCACTAGCTCATCGCCAATCACGGTGACTGGCACAGAGCCGCTTGCCCGCCCGCTTTTTTCCTTTGTCACCTGCAGCAGTAGCTGATAGTTTGCCTCATTATTCCAAGTTTCAAAATTTAGCCACTCAATTTCCGGGTAATCATCTTTTATTTTCTGCAAAAAAATTGTTTCGTCATGGCAATGCGAACAGCCATCTCCCCAGAAAAAATAAACTGGCAGTTTCCCATTTTTTTGCGCCAACTGCGTTTGGCTCCCATCGGGCGCGTTAAGAGCGGCTTGGGCAGTCCCGGTATTAAAAAATACTCCCACTGCCAATAAGATAGTTAAAAACAGGCTGAATATAACAATCTTTTTCATGTAATTGATTATAAACTAAAAATTAATCTAGGTCAATTTTGACTAAAACCAAATTTTTTTATACACTGAAGATATGTTTAATTTACCTCAAATAGAAGAAAAAATTCTCAAATTCTGGAATGAGAATAAAATATTTGAAAAATCCCTGAAAAAGGAATCACCCAACAGGGACTATGTTTTTTATGATGGCCCGCCTTTTGCCACCGGATTGCCTCATTACGGCCATTTAGTTGCCAATTTAATGAAAGACATCGTACCGCGTTATTGGACAATGAAAGGCTACCATATTGAGCGCAAGTGGGGCTGGGATACTCATGGTCTGCCAATTGAAAACATTGTTGAGCGCGAATTAAAACTGAAAAATAAAAAAGACATTGAAAAGTTGGGGGTCGAAAAATTTAATCTCTTATGCCAAAGCAAAGTCCTGGCGTACGCTGAAGAATGGCGCAAAATTATCAATCGTTTTGGCCGCTGGGTAGATATGGATAATGACTATAAAACAATGGACCTGCCATATATGGAAACTATTTGGTGGGTTTTTAAATCTCTGTGGGATAAAGGCCTGATTTATGAAGATAAAAAATCAATGCATATCTGCCCCAGGTGTGAAACAACTCTTTCCCAGTCTGAAATCAGCCAGGCTTACCTTGATGTGGAAGATTTATCAGTCATCGCCAAATTTGAATTAGTTGATGAACCAGGCACATTTGTTTTAGCTTGGACAACGACACCCTGGACATTGCCCGGCAATGTGGCTTTGGCCGTAGGTAAAGATATAACATACGTCAAAATTGAATCCGCTGGTCAAAAATATATTTTAGCCAAAGCAAACTTAGCAGGCCTGATGAAAGACAAAACATACCGAGTCATTCAGGAATTAAAAGGTAAAGATTTGAAAGGCCAATCATATCAGCCGCTTTTTGACTATTTTAATAAACCGGGTATTAAAAATATTGCCAATGCTTTTAAGATTTATACCGCCGATTTTGTCACCATTGAAGACGGCACTGGTGTAGTTCATGTTGCTCCGGCATTTGGTGAAGATGATATGAATTTAGGCAATGAGAAAAACCTGCCTTTTATCCAGCATGTAAAGATGGACGGTCGTTTCACTCCTGAAGTTAAAGATTTTGCCGGGCTTGAAGTCAAGCCCAAAGAGGACACTCAAGCCACTGACAAAAAAATTGTTAAATATTTGGCAGACAAAAGTTTAGTTTTTGGCCAAGAACTTTATAGCCACTCCTACCCTCATTGTTGGCGCTGTGATACCCCGTTGCTTAATTATACGACGAGTTCCTGGTTCGTTAATGTGACTAAAATTAAAGACGACCTGTTAAAAAATGCTAAAAACATCAATTGGATGCCAACTCACTTAAAAGAAGGCCGTTTTGGCAAATGGCTGGAAGGCGCTCGTGATTGGTCAATCTCCCGCCAACGTTTTTGGGGTTCAGTCATACCCATCTGGAAATGCCAAGTCAGAGAACAAAAAACAAACAGCAAGGAACAAAGCGCCGGCTGTGGGGAGATAAGAGTCATTGGCTCAACTAAAGAATTAGAGGAATTAACTGGTCAAAAAATTAAAGATTTGCATAAACATACTATTGACAAAATTACATTCAAATGTGAAAAGTGCGGGGGTAGAATGCAACGGATTTCAGACGTGCTGGATTGTTGGTTTGAATCAGGTTCCATGCCTTATGCCCAAATGCACTATCCTTTTGAAAATAAGGCGTTATTTGAAGCCAATTTTCCTGCCGAGTTTATTGCCGAAGGCGTAGACCAAACCCGCGCCTGGTTTTACTATTTACATATTCTAGCCACCGCCTTAAAAGGCAGCCATGCTTACAAAAATGTCATCGCCAACGGCATTGTCTTAGCCGCCGACGGCAAAAAAATGTCCAAGAAATTAAATAATTATCCAGACCCTGAAATTATATTCAAGCGATACGGCGCTGACCCAATCCGTTATTATTTATCCGCCTCGCCGGTGATGCGCGCTGAAGATTTGAATTTCACTGAAAGCGATATGGTTGAGCAGGGCAGATTTTTTAATATCTTATTAAACGTTTTGAGCTTTTATCAGATGTTTGCTGGTAAAATTAAAATCCAAGATTTTGCGGAAGAAGATTTAGAAAATATTTTAGACCGATGGATTATTGCCAGATTAGAAGTTTTAAAAAAGAAGGTTACTCAAAAAATGGACAAATATGATTTAAATGCCGTCCGTGAAATCCCTGAATTTATCAATGACCTGTCAACCTGGTATATCCGCCGTTCTCGCGCTAGATTTAAAAGCGATCAGCAGCCAGAAAAATTACATGCTTTACGGACACTCCGTTATGTATTATTTAACCTATCAAAAATTATGGCGCCCTTTATGCCCTTTACGGCCGAACATCTTTATCAAGAATTAAATGGCCAAAAAGAATCAGTTCATTTAGAAGATTGGCCAGTAGTCAATGAAAATTACATTAACCAAAAAGTTTTAGATGCCATGAGCTTGACTCGTCAGATTGTGGAGTTGGGTTTGGCCAGGCGCGCCGAAACCGGCATTAAAGTCCGCCAGCCACTGAACGAGTTACGAGTGGCAGGTTGCGAGTTACAAAATGAATACACGGATTTAATAAAAGACGAATTGAATGTCAAAGAGATTATTAGTGAAAAGGGGAATGGTGCACTGGCGGTGGAACTGGACACCAAACTCACTGATGAATTAAAAGAAGAAGGAATTTTGCGCGAATTAACCCGTACCATCAACGGTATGAGAAAAAAGATGAAATTAACCATTGAGGATAGGGTAGTGGTAGAATATAATTCTGCTGACAAAACAATTAACGCGGTTTTTGCTAAAAAGGGCGGCGAATTGAAAAAGTCAGTTCTAGCCAGTGAATTAAAATTGGTTGATCAGAAATTAGACAAAATCAAAATTAACGATATTGAAGTTGACATGAAAATTTCAAAAATTTAACATGAGTGCCTATTACAATTTGAAGGCCATAATTTTAAAGCGCCAAGATTTTCGCGAGGATGATTTGCTCATTGCGGTCTATTCCAAGGAAAAGGGGAAAGCGATTCTTCAGGCCAAAGGCGCTAAAAAAATATTAAGCAAGTTAGCCGGCCATCTTGAGCCGGTTACTTTGTCTTACCTCAATATTACCTATGGTAAGCAGATTGACCAGCTCATCGGCGCGCAAATTATCAAAAGCTATGCAAAAATTAAATCAGACATTCAGCTAACCGCTTATGCTTATTATTTTATTGAACTCATTGACCGTTTAACCAAAGAAGATCATGCCGACCAGAATATTTTTCAGTTATTAGAAAAATCACTGGATTTTCTTAATGCAAACCAGGGCGAATTAAAAATCGCCCGCATCAGTTTTGGCTATAAATTACTTCATTTTCTCGGCTTTAATCCAGCACAAAAGGAGAAGTTAAAAAATGGCATAGAATATATTATTAAAAATAATATAAAAAATATAATAAAAAATAACCAAATCAATCAGAATTTAGTTGAATTAAATAAGATATTAGATCAAGAATTGGAAAATAATCTAGAAACAGCAATAAAAACTAAAGAATTTTTAAGATGTTTGAAATCATAAAACACTCAAAAAAATCTAAAGCCCGTTTAGGCATTCTTAAAACAAGCCATGGCAATATAGCCACTCCTTTTTTTATGCCCATTGCCACCAAAGGTTCTGTCAAAGCCGTCAGTTCCGAAGAAATGGCAGAGCTTGGCAGCCAGATTTTGCTAGCCAATACTTATCATCTTTATCTGCAACCCGGCATAAAAATACTCAAGAAATTCGGCGGCTTGCATAAATTTATGAATTGGTCTGGTCCGATTCTGACTGATTCAGGCGGCTATCAGGTATTTTCCTTGTCTGAAAAAACAAGAGAAGCCGTCAGTCTAAGGAAAATTACCAGCCGTGGCGTGGAATTCCAGTCCTTTATTGACGGTTCAAAACATTTATTTACTCCGGAGAAAGTCCAAGACATCCAAGACATCATTGGCAGTGACATCAAAATGGTTTTGGACGTCTGTTCGCCTTATCCCTGCGCCAAGAGCCAAGCGGAAAAAGACTTGGAGATTACTCATAATTGGGCAGAAAGATCATTGAAAAAACATAAAACTCAAGGGGCGCCACCTAAAAAAAGCCTGTTATTTGGGATTGTTCAGGGTTCTGTCTATAAAGATTTAAGAATAAAATCAGCCAAGTTTTTATCCCAATTGAATTTTGACGGTTTAGCCATCGGCGGACTGGCGGTCGGCGAGCCGAATAAAAAAATGTATCAAGTTTTAGATTATCTTATGGATTATTTGCCAGAAAACAAACCCCGCTATCTGATGGGAGTTGGCCGCCCAGAAAATATCATTGAAGCGGTTAAAAGGGGAGTTGATATGTTTGATTGCGTTATTCCCACCCGCGAAGCAAGGCATGGCCGATTGTATCAAATGCAAAAGTCAAAAGTCAAAAGTCAAAATTTTGGAAAAGATTTTTATAGAATTTTAAATATTACCAACTCAAAATTCAGTCACAGCAAACAATTACTTTCCAGCGGCTACACTTTTGGCTATCTGCGCCATTTATTTAAGGCAGGCGAACCATTAGCCATCCGCCTGGCCACTTTGCATAATTTAAAATTTTTTCTTGACTTATTCCGCCAGATGCGCTTAAATATAAGTAGAGGTAAATTATAAAACTATGAATAACAAAATCGCAGTCATTAAAACCGGCGGTAAACAATATATTGTTCAGCCAAATGATAAATTAAAAGTAGAAAAGCTTAACGCCCAAGATGGCGCTCAAGTTGATTTTGAAGTCTTAATGACCAGTGATCAGGACGGTCAAAGCTTAAAACTCGGCAACCCGACTTTAGCAGCTGCCAAAGTTGAGGCAAAAGTTCTTAATCAAGGCCGGGCTGAAAAAATCCGCGTGGTCCATTACAAAGCCAAAACGCGCTATCATAAAGTTTACGGCCATCGCCAGCCGTTTACGCAAGTGGAAATTTTATCTATTAGTTAATTAAAGTCTCAAATTTTTTGAGGTTTTAAAATTAATTTTTAATTTATGTCCAGACAATCTACATATAGAGAACGAGCTTTTATGCCTCCGGAAGACGTGGACACTGAAGCTTATTCAAAAAAAGACAAACCAAATTCACCTCCCTTGGGAAAAGGTCTCGGCCCGCATCAGGGCTTTGATGATGATCTAATGCCCGATGTGCGAGAAGAAGATTTGTGGTATGAAATAAAAGATAATCATAAATTTATTCCAGCTGATCAGATACCGGACAGTACAGATGAATTTAGTGAGGATGCAATACTGGAACGTATAGACAGAGAAAGGCAAAATGGTTCAGACGATGACGAGTTTGAGTCTAATTTTGAAGTTTGTTACGCGGTTGCCGAAGAAAACGCCAAGTCGATTAAAAACCCGTTACTAAAAGAGATAGCCGCTCACATCATTGCCGATGCCAAGAAACTTGAAACAAGCGACCGATCGAAATCGCGAAAAATAAATTATTCCGTAAATTTTGCCGAGAACGGAGATACCCAAAATAATAAGCGCATTGAAACAGCGCACGCTTGGCAAAAACAGAAACACCAGAAAACCGTAGACCATTTCAATAATTATTTCAGAGAGCTCAATAGAAGCGAGATACAAAAAATGCCGTTTTCTCAAATTGAATTTCTCTTTAACAAAGTTTATCAAGATTTAGCCGCTTTGGCCAGTATTCACGACAATCTGGATTATTTTAAAAAAGAATTTTTCCCCGATGAACAACAAAAGGAAATTAAAAGAGAGGCGGTGGAGAAAGAGGCAAAAACATGGCGGGAGATAGAACGGAAACATGGTTTTGGATTGAAACAGATTCAAGGACTTACACCTTATTTTGTTGATAGTTTATCGGACTATCTTGAATTGCAAAATGAAGTTGACAGCACTTTTACTCTTATGGCGGCTGAAAAGCGACTTAAAGGGGACGATGATGAATACAAAAGGTTAAAGGCTGAATGGCAAAAAGGCAAAGATCAGCTTAAAACTTTTAGAATGAAAGAAGATTTAGACCCAAGAAAAATAAAAGTAGTTAATTCACCGCCTGAATTTATTCGAAAATACAATCTTGGGGTGTTAACCTCGGATCATCGACAATTTTTATTCCAGATATTAAAAGAAAAGAAACACCAAAACGATATTTGGGCCAAAATGAATAAACAAAGATCAGATAAATTAAAAAACAAGGCAGCAGCATAATTTTATTGTTTAGTATAATAATAAAGCTCACCGCATTCCGGTGAGCTTTTATAAAACAAAATTTTTATGCGATTATATCTCAATTCTGTTGTTGATCGCGCTGGCGAGCGTAATTTCGTCAGCGTATTCCAAATCACCGCCCATGGGCAGGCCGCGCGACAAGCGCGTTATTTTTATTTCCGGAAAATCTTCTTTTAATTTTTTTTTGAGATAAATAATGGTTGATTCGCCTTCTATGGTAGGATTTAATCCCAGTATTATTTCATTGGTTTTGTCTTTACGTAGCCTTGCCAGAAGCTGTTTGATACGTAGTTTATCCGGGGTAACTCCTTCCGACGGGTTTAATAGTCCTCCCAGCACATGGTAAACCCCATTGAATGAATGCGTATTATCCAGGTATTTTATGTCTTCGGCATTAGCCACGACGCAGATGGATTTTTTGTCGCGTTTAATATTCCGGCAAGTGTCGCACAATTCATTTAGACTATAGTTGCCGCATTCCCGGCAGGTTTTAATGGTGGTTTTTAAATTCATCAGATTTTTTCCGAATTGCTGCAGTTCTTCTTGCCCGCCGTTTTTTATCAAATAAAAAACCAGCCTCTCCGCGGTTTTTCCGCCGATGCCCGGCAGGCTTGTGAAATCATCTATTAAATTTTGAATTACTTCAGGATATTGCATTTAATTAAAAACCAAATCCGCCGGCCATCATTTTTTGTGCCATCAAACGTTGCACTTTTTTTACGGCCTCATTAAAAGTTTCTTTTAAATATTTTTCTTGTTCCTCGCGGTTTAGCGCTGGGTTAATTTCCACTTGTAAAACCTCTTGATTGCCATTCATGACAATTTTTACCCCGTGATTTTCAGCCTCAATTTTTTCTTGGGCCAGCATCGCCCGCATGGCGCTGGCTTGCTTTTTCATTTCAGCTAAATCTTTCAGTTTATTAAACATACTTTTTAAGTTATTTATTAATATTGATCATTAATATTCCAGCTCTTCCACCCGTTGCTCTAAATTTTTAAAACTGACTGTATTTTCGTCAAAAAATAGTGAGATTGTCCCAGTCGGGCCGTTTCTGTGTTTTTGGATCATAATGTCGGCAATGTGCGGCCTGCTGGTATCTTTTTTATACATTTCCTCACGATAAATAAACATCACCACATCGGCATCCTGCTCTAAACTGCCGCTCTCGCGTAAATCTGCCAGCCGAGGAATTGATCTTGGGCGCTGTTCAACCTGGCGCGACATCTGTGATAACGCCAGTACCGGAATATTTAATTCTCTGGCAATTGATTTTAGGCCGCGTGAAATCTCCGAGACCACTTGCACCCGATTATCAATATTACTGGCCGCTCCGCCCCTGCCTTCCATCAGCTGCAAATAATCAACCACCACCAATCCCAAATTATGCTCTGCCTGCAATCTTCTGCATTTGGTCCTGATCTCCATGACATTAGACATGGGCGAATCATCAATATAGAGCGGCGCTTCAGACAAATCTCCCATCGCATGGCCAATGCGCGAAAAATCAGATTCCTGTCCGGGAATTTCCCTGTCTGACAGGTTGCCAGTGCGTAGCTTCCATAAACTCACTCCAGCTTGCGCGCAGAGCATTCTGTCAACCAGTTGATCTTTACTCATTTCCAATGAAAATATGCCTACGCCGATTTTTTCTTTTGCCGCCACTTGTCTGGCAATGTCCAGCGCGAAGCTTGTTTTACCCATACTCGGCCTAGCGGCTAAGATTATCAGGTCAGATTTTTGCAAACCAGCCAGCTTTCTATCCAAATCACGATAATGGGTGCGCAGTCCCCGCAGTTTCCCTTTTTCCTTGTGCAGCTCATCAATTCTGTCAAACGCCTCGGACAGCAAACTCTTGATTGAGCTGAATTCCGGTTTTAAAAACCATTCAGAAATTTTAAACAATTTGCTTTCCGCTTCGTCTAGCAGTCGATCAACCTCATCATCTTCATGATAACCCATTTCATGTATTTCCGCTGCCGTGGTAATCAATTTCCGCAGAATCGCTTTTTTTCTGATAATCTTGGCGTAATGCGCCACATTGGCCGAAGTTGGCACCGCATTTGTTAAATTAATCAGATATGACCGGCCGCCAGTATTTTCTAACTGTTTTTTTTCATCAAGTTTTGATGCTAAAGAGAGCAGATCAATCGGCTCCTTGGCGCCGTATAGCTCTAGCATGCATTCATAAATTATTCTGTGGCCGTCTTTATAAAATTCTTGCGGTGTCAAAACATCCGCAATTTTAGTGATCGCGTCCTTATCTATCAGCAGGCTGCCCAATACAGACTGTTCAGCTTCTAAGTTTTGCGGCGGCATACGTAGATTTTCGGCCATATTTTTTATCTTGAAAATTCATTTTAATCTTACCATTTTTGCATCATTAAAAGCAACCCCTATTTTTACACATTTTTATACCCCTCTTTTCCCCAAATACTATCTCTGCTAATATTAAACCATGGACTTATCTATTATTATTGTCAACTGGCATGTCAGGGATTTATTAAAAAAATGCCTTATTTCAATATACCAACACATTCAAAACATTAATTTTGAGGTTTTTGTTGTTGATAATGCCTCGCTAGATGGTTCTCTGAAAATGATACAGCAGGAATTTCCGCAAGTGCGGCTGATTGCCAATCAAAGAAATACTGGTTTTGCTTATGCCAATAATCAAGCCTTGGAGCAAGCTCGGGGACAAAATATCTTGTTGCTCAATCCTGACACAGAGCTGATTGATAATTCCCTGGAAAAAATCGTCAGGGTTTTTGGCCAGCATAATGATTGGGCGGTTTTGGGCGGTAAAATTTTAAATCCTGACCATTCGCTCCAAGAATCAATCCGCCGCTTCCCGTCATTAAAAGACCAATTATTAATTCAGCTAAAACTCCATCACCTGTCATTTTTTAAAAAAAGTCTCAATTTATATCTGGCCAAAGATTTTGATTACGCCAAAGAAAGCGCGGTTGACCAAGTTATGGGCGCATTTTTTCTAACAAAAAAATCTGTCATAGAAAAAATCGGCGGTTTTGATGCCAGATATTATCTTTGGTTTGAAGAGGTAGATTTTTGCCAACGGGCCAAAGATGCCGGCTTAAAAGTCATTTATACACCGGCAATTAAAATCTATCATCACGGCGCTGCCAGCTTTAAACAACTTGACTGGCGCAAACAACTTATTTGGGATCATTCAGTCCAGCACTATTTCTGGACACATCAGCCTAAATGGCAGTGGTTAGTTTTGTGGTTTTTTCAGCCGATCAGTCTATTCTTGGCTGTAATTATAAATTACTGGAAAAAAATAAATGCCAAAAAATTATTTTAGAACCACTCTGATTTTCCTTATCTTCAGTGAACTCCTGTCAATTTTCGCCTGGCTTTTACCAGAATTTAATTTGGCTGCTTTTTTATTTGTGCTAGCCATTACTTTAGTCCTTTCTCTTAAAAAACTTGAATACGGCATACTGATCGCTGGGGGCGAATTGATTATCGGCTCCTATGGCTATTTATTTTCTTTGGAATATGGCAGCACTTTAATTTCTGTGCGCCTCGGCATATTTATGGTTGTCATGTTTGCTTGGCTGTGCCATGTTGTTAAAAATGGGGGATTAAAAAGTTATTGGTTAGAGCTAAAAACATTCAAATTTTTTAAATATTACGCCGCGCTGGCAATCGTTTTAGTTTGGGGATTTGTTTGGGCCATAATCCGCGGCAATGATTTCGGCAATGTATTTTTAGATTTTAATAACTGGTTATTCTTCCTCTATCTTTTACCTTTAATCACCCTTTCAAAAAAAGAAAATTTTTGGCCGGATTTTTCCAAGGTTGTCTTGGCCGCCCTTAGCTGGTTGATTATAAAAACAATGCTCCTGTTATATATTTTTTCCCACCAATTTATCTGGGCATTGCCAGAAGTTTATCTCTGGGTGCGCGACACTCGTGTCGGGGAAATAACCATGATGAGTAGCAATTTTTACCGCATCTTTATTCAATCTCAAGTTTATGCGCTGCTTGCATTTTTTATTCTGTTGCCAATTTGTCATCGCGAGGAGTCTCATCCTGAGCGGGACGATGGAGCGATCCCGGCTCACAAAAACTTCGCGAGATTGCTACGCCACTTCGTGGCTCGCAATGATAAGTTTATTTTACTCACAACTTCTCTTTCCGCCGTGATAATCAGCTTTTCCCGCAGTTTTTGGTTAGGCCTGGCAGCTGGATTCGGTATTTACGGCCTCTACTTATTGCTCTATCAAAGAAAACAAATTCTCAGGCAAATTTTAAAAATAGTTGTCATCGCCGTTCTATCTTTGGCTATAATTTTTGTCATAATTGCCATGCCTCCCAAAATCTCCGGTGACAATCTCGGCTCATTAATTTCTAAACGCGCCACAATAATTGAAGCCGCCGGTTCTTCAAGGATAAATATGTTAAAACCATTGGCCCAAAGCATTATCAAGCATCCTGTTATCGGTTCTGGCTTTGGCACTACCGTTACTTATAAAAGTGTTGACCAGCGTTTGTTGGCCGCCACCGCCGGAGCCAGCGGAGAATACACTACCTATGCCTTTGAATGGGCATATCTGGACTTGCTGTTAAAAATAGGACTTGTCGGTGTATTTATTTATCTCTTATTAATATTTAAGATATTGCAAATTTTATGGCAGAATATTTTAAATAAAAATGATTACGAGTTACGAGTTACGGATTACAGATTACGACTAGGTATTTTTTTGGCGTTTATTTCGCTGTTGGCCGTAAATATTTTTACTCCTTATCTTAACCATCCCTTAGGAATAGGATTTATTTTGATTATTTCCATATTTGTTTTGCAAGATAATTTTAAAATTGAAAATTAAGACATTAAAAATTATTTTAAAATTTATAATTTATAACTTAAAATTTTTATGAAGGTCTCAATCATCATCGTCACCTATAACTCAATGAAATACCTGCCAGACTTTCTGGACAGTATTTTTGAGCAATCATATTTTAAAGAAAAAGGATTAACGCCTGATATTTTTATTGTGGACAACGGTTCCAGTGACAAGACTGTTAAGTTTATCAAAGATAATTTTTTTACCGTCCATCTTTTGAGAAATATCAACAACATTGGGTTGTGCCGCGCCTGGAACCAGGCAATTAAAATGACCAGCGGGGAATATATTCTCATGATGAATCCGGACGTTATTTTGCACCAAGACTATATTAAAGAAACCGTTAAAATTTTAGACTCCGACCAAACCATCGGCAGTGTCGGCGGCAAGCTTTATCAGCTAAGAATTTCCAGTTGGGATGGGGATAATTTGTTAAACTTGGAAAAAACTAATATTATTGACAGCACCGGCATCCAAGCTTTTAAAAACCGACGTTTTATTGAGCGCGGAACAGGGGAAACTGACCATGGGCAATACAATCAGGAGGAACAGGTCTTCGGCATTAGCGGCGCTTGCGTGATGTATAGGAGAAGCGCTTTGGAGCAAATTAAATTTGAATCAGAATATTTTGACCATGATTTTTTTATGTATCAGGAAGACATTGATCTGGCCTGGCGTTTGCGCCTTAACGGCTGGCTGGCAATTTATACTCCCAAAGCCATTGGCTATCATCACCGCCGCGCCTGCTCCCAGGGCAAAGTCAGTGATTGGAACATTATCAGGCATCGCCGCCAAAAAGAGGATTTTGTCAATTTTTTTTCCTACCGCAATCATCTTTTATTGCTCCGGAAAAATAGCTTGAAAATCAATGTTTTTAGGCATTTCCCCTTTATCTTTTTCTACGAGTTGAAAAAATTTTTGTATGTGTTAATATTAGAAAATTCAACTTTAAGGCGGACAATCCGCGATTTAATCAAATTAAGAAAAATTGTCAAACAAAAAAGAAGATTTAACATGAGAATTAGAAAAGTAAAACCCGAAGAAATACAGCAATGGTTTCAATAATATGAAACTAAGTATTATCGTTTTAAATTACAAAAATAAGAACTTAGTCAAGTACTTCCTTAAAAATGTACTCAATTTTAATTTTGATTTTAACTGGGAGATTTTAGCGATTGATAATGCTTCAAACGACGGCCTTAATCAATTATTAAAAAAAGAATTCCCAGTCGTTAAATTTATTAGCAGTCCTAAAAATATTGGCATGGGCGCTGGCAATAATCTGGGTATTAAACAATCAAAGGGGGATTATCTGCTAATCGCCAACCCTGATATTACTTTAAATCAAGAGTCAGCTCAAAAATTAGTTGACTTCCTAAACCAAAATCCACGGGTTGCTATAGCAGCGCCAAAAATGATCAATCCAGACGGCACCAGACAAAACACATGCTATCACTGGCCAAAATTATTGACTTTTATTTATCGCCGCACATGGCTCGGGACAACATCAGCAGGCAAAAGACATTTGCAGCAATTTTCATATTCATCTGACGAGCTAAGAGAACCAAAGCAGGTTGATTGGGTGCTTGGCGGCTGTTTTTTGATCAGAAGAAAAGCTCTTGATGAAGTTGGCCTGTTTGATGAAAATTTTTTTCTCTTTTTAGAAGACACTGATCTTTGCCGCCGGATGTGGCAGAAAAACTGGCAAGTCTGGTATCTTCCCCAAGCCGCCATCATTCATCTGCCTCACCGCCTTTCCGCTGGCGAGCGAACGATTAAAGATGCCTTCTCCCGCTTGACCTGGATCCATCTCATCTCCTGGCTTAAATATTTCTGGAAATGGCGCAGCGCTTAATTAGTCTTGAAATATTCTCAATTAATGCTAGAATATTATTAATATCTGGACCGTTGGTGTAGCCAGGCCTAACACGTCTCCCTGTCACGGAGAAGATCACGGGTTCGAATCCCGTACGGTCCGAATTAAATTTTAATAGGGGATAACACCCCTTTTTTGATTATTTTAATTATGTTACAATAAACTTATGGATAATCAAAATCAACAGCCATTAACCAAAGACGAATTAACTTATGCTCTTAAAGAAGAAAGAGGCGAGCTTGTCAAACTCATTAAACAAGAGATTTCTTTGCCTATTGGCGAAAAAATAGATAAAATGGCCGGACAAATAGAATCAATCCAAACGCACCAACTCAAACAAGATACCAAAATAGATAAAATGGCCGGACAAATAGAATCTTTACAAGGCCATGCTCTTAAGCAGGATATTAAGATAGACAAAGTAAGAGAAGATTTAGAAAGAAGAATAGACAAGAGTGAGAATGCTATTCTCAACAGCAATGACAAACTTATGGCCGAGCTCAAAAAGAAAAATGAAGAGGAAGCTGCTCATAGCTTATCGCATATTCAAATCAAAAACAATCTTGCCAACCACGAACACCGTCTCCATGCCCTAGAACCACAAGCATTATAAAAAGTAATTCAATAATAAAACAATATAGCAATATAGCAATCTAGCAATTTAT
>Ga0210017_1000305_pt1 | contig 40418 bp, 45 predicted proteins | sample CryGeyCG2014_020_FD_183966 | JGI IMG/M metagenome (GOLD analysis project Ga0210017, IMG submission 183966) | Groundwater microbial communities from aquifer - Crystal Geyser CG08_land_8/20/14_0.20 (SPAdes) (version 2) | ecosystem: Environmental > Aquatic > Deep subsurface > Groundwater | place... | reverse complement strand
AAGGCTGGATTAAGAGATTCATAGGTCTTCCTTAGTCTATCTTTTACTTCTTCTGATATATCAGGTGATTCAATAATCCTTTGATAAGGTGTGGCTTCTTCTAATAGCCCATCAAATCTATGTAAAGAATTGCAAAGACGGCAATTACAAAGAAGTAAGGTCAAAATCCAAACCTCTTTATATAGATAATAACCTGCTGAAGAAGAGTGCAGATTACAGAGAAGCAAAAAACTTGTGTTTTTCCTCTTGACACGGATCGTAGTATTTTTGGTGAGACAATTCGCCCACTTGACAGAAAAATATTATGTGCTAATATGTACATATGAGCACATATTCGGATTTTTTTAAAGTCCTTTCTGAAGAGAAGAGGCTAAAGATTTTCCTAATACTTCTTAACGAGCAGAGAGATTTTTATGTGTGCGAGATAGCCGATGCCCTATCTGAAACACATTGTAACACTTCAAGGTGTCTTAAAGAACTTAAAGCCGCAGGGCTAATTAAAAGGAAGAGATTGGGAAGAGGTATTTTATATTCTGTAGTTGAACCGACGGGATCCTTTCTTAAAAGTTTTTTTAGCGCAATGCTTTCTGTTCCTCGCGGTTTCGTTGACGAAAACATAGAAGTCATAAGAAAAAGAAGGGAAATGAGAGTAGGCGAAAAGTGCATAATGAAACTTAGCGAAGATCAGTACAAATCATTAAAGAAAAATCAAATATAGGAGGTTTAGAAATGGACGAAAAGTACCCAAAATGGCTTGACTTTTCGGGATAATAGACATACAACCTTAGAAGTTTAGTATAAATATATTAAGGAGGTGAACCGATGAGCATCGGCAAAAACGTTAAGAAGGTAGTTCTTACAAGAACTATTGATGGCATCGTTAATTACCTTCAAGTTGACCCTGATAGAAGAATCAACAAGGCAATTAATACGGCCTACAAAATTGGCAACACTTTTTCACTTCTTCCCGTGTTCAAAGAGCAGCTTAAAGGCTTGAAGAACATCGTAGACAACGACCTTCCAGGTAAGATACTTGTTGCAAATCTGCTTAAGGACACGAATCCGGAAGTTTTAAGGAAACTTGTGAGGAATTTTGTTGTTAATGGCGGATGGCATGGTGTATCGAGACAACGTGAAATCACAAAAACTGGAGGCTTCAATGTGCCTTACTTTTTATTGATTGATCCCACTGAGAATTGCAACTATAACTGTATTGGCTGCTGGGCAGGCTCGTATAAGCAGTACAAACAGATGAGCTTTGAAACATTTGACAGGGTGCTCTCGGAGGCAAAGGATCTTGGCATTTATTTCATTGTTGTTTCAGGAGGCGAGCCTACCCTTTACCCACACTTGTTTGATATTTTAAAGAAGCACAACGATATGGCTTTTATGTTTTACACAAACGGCTCTATGATCAACGAGAGCTTTGCAAATAAGCTGAGAGATATAGGCAATGCCGTACCTTGTGTGAGCGTAGAAGGATTTAAGGAAAAGACCGACTGGAGGCGAGGAGCCGGTGCCTGGGACAAAGTAATGATCGCGATGGATAATCTCAAGAAAGCAGGCGTGCCATTTGGCTATTCAGTCACCGAAACGAGAAACAATGTAGAGGAAGTGTTAAGCGACGAGTTCGTTGACCTAATGGTCAATAAGGGTGCAAAAATTGCTTGGTACTTCCAGTACATCCCCATAGGCAGAGACCCTGATGTGAAACTTATGCTTACTCCGCAACAGAGAATATTCTCCTACAAAAGAATCCATTACGTGAGGTCAAATAAGCCATTGCTTGCTGCAGACTTCTGGAACGACGGACCATATACAGGAGGGTGCCTTGCAGGCGCAAGAAGGTATTTCCACATTACGGCAGATGGAGGCATTGAGCCATGCGCATTTATTCACATTGCACAGGGAAATATCAATGATATGTCTCTTAAAGAAGCACTGCAACTTCCATTCTTCAAGGAAATCCAGAAGCTTCAGCCTTACAGTGATAATCTGATGAGCCCCTGTATGATTGTTGACCATCCTGATGTAATGAGAAAGATCGGTTCACTTGAGGGCGTACGAAGTACCGACGGCACTCTTGAGAACCTATCAAAGGATGTAGGTAAGCATCTTGATAAGCTTTCAAAGCAATGGGAAGAGCTTTCAAGGCCTGTTTTTGAGAAAGACTTCCCCGAGATAGCGAAAAAGACGAAGGAATACAAAGAGCATAAAGAAGAAATCATTGAGAAGAGTGGAGGAAATATCGAGCAATTTAATACCTCCGATGAGATAGAAAAGTAGAGAATGTGAACACAAATTTAATTGAAGGTGTAGTCCTTCTCGCAGTTGTTTTAGTTCTTTATACTGTTTATTTTGTAAAGGGGGATAAGGGAAAACTAAAGGATGCTTCAAAGAAAAGCGTTAAGATGTTTATCCAGAATTCTATAAGGCTATTTGCAATATTTACGATAATTGCAATATTGGAAAAGTTTTTATCAACTAAGGCAGTTTCCACATTTCTTTTAAAATTCAGTGGATTTAGAGGAATCATCGTTGGAGCCCTTGCTGGCTCTGTAATGATGGGTCCTGCTGCAACAAGTATCCATTAGGACAAGTACCTCCTATCTCATAATGCGAGTGTGTCACTGGTCTCTGCTTTTCTTTTCACCTGGGTTGGCATAGGAGTAGTTTCAATACCTCTTGAATTTAAATTTCTCGGAAAGAAGTTTACTCTCCTTAGAAATTCCTTTACATTCATTGCTGCGATTCTTATCGCGCTGCTTATGGGGGCGCTGTTATGAAGCAGATATTAAAAGACTGGGCAATTGAAATTACGATTCTTGTAATCGCTATTGTGCTTGCCTGCTTGAACCCATTAAAGGTTTCTTCTGCCGTACTTTCTGCAACGAAAACCTACTTAAACCTTTTTATTGTTATCGTTGCTATAGCTTTGCTTTCTTCATTCATATCTATAACAATACCGAAGCAAACTATAGGAAAAATCATTGGGAGACAAAGTGGTATCAAGGGGATTTTAATTGGTGCAACATTTGGCACTTTGATGATAGGCCCTGCGTATATGTTCTTTCCATTTTTTAAGGAATTAAGAGGTAAAGGAGCAGGAGTAAATATCATTGCAACAACCATTGGGGCCTGGGCAATAAAGATTACCTGGATTCCGTTTGCAATCACAGTGCTTGGATGGAAGTTTGTGCTTTTTTTCAATGGATTGATATTTGTGTTTTCAATTCTTTCGGGATTATTTGCAGGGGCTTTCTTTAAGGATTAAGGAAGTTATTAAAAATTTTCTACCAATCTGAATTATAGGGAGTTGGGATGGAAGAATGGAGGAAAGAAATGAATGAAAGTATGGAGTCAAGCAAAATAGAAATTGGCATAATAGCCTGTGCAAGTAATGCTTCGAATACGGGAAGTTTAGCAGGCAGGGCTGCTTTGAAGCTTGCAAAAATACTTGGAGAGAAGGCAGGGATTTGCTCTTTACCTGCAATTGCAACGAATGTTCCAAGGCAAACGAATCTTGTTAAATCCATTCCTATCCTTGTAGTCATTGACGGCTGTCATAATGAATGCGCAAAAAAGATATTAGATAATGTTAAAATTAATCCTTCAATTTATATCAATCTTGAATACGACCTTAGTTTTAAAAAAGAAGGTCCTTTTACAACGTTTAATTACAAGGAAAAAGATGTAGAAAACATTGTTAAACATATTTTAAATGTCTTAAAGAAAGGAGGTGAGTAAGATGTGGGCAGCATGGTTAAATGGAATCCTTGGCATTTGGTTGGTTATTGCAGCGTTTATTAAGTCAAATCCAACTTTTGGTCTCTGGAACAATCTCATTGTTGGAGTTCTGGTTGCTATATTTGCGTTAGTATACGTTGGAAGGAGTCGCTGGCAAGGATGGCTTTCGTTGATCTTTGGGGCATGGATGATTGTATCCGCGCTTATTCCTCAACTACGGTCAGGAAATGCTTATCTTTGGAATGACCTTATTGCCGGGATAATCATAGTTATTAGTGGTGTGTTTGCAGCAGTTGGAAGAAAAAGTAGCGTACAAACTGCAAAGTAGTTAGTAGGGGGTCTGCTCCTTGAAGGAAAGGCCCCCTATCCTTGAGTTACTTACTAAGAATAATCAAAAATAAAAAAAAGGAGATGAAATAAGTGAGTAAAAATTATGCAGAAATTGCAGACAAGATTTCAAAGCCAATTGGCCTTACCAAACACCTTGTGGCAGTTAAACTGTTTGATGACTTAAGCAAGATACCTGAGGGTTTGCCAAGGCCAGAAAGCAAGTTGTACTATTGCGCCGCTGTAGGTCAAGCTATGCAAGGAAAAACAATTCTTATGCTTGCTGAAGACCACGGTTGTGATAGAGGAGCTTATATGTTGGGCGTAAAAGAGCCATCTGAAGCTGTTCTTAATGGTGAAATGTATGCAAAGTCTCATATGGTAGAAACTGCACGAGCTGGGAAAAGACTCATAGATCAGGCGCCAAAAATACCTGTAGGAAAAACTGCTGCAATTTTACTTACACCCCTTGAGGAGACAACAATTGACCCGGATGTGGTACTCGTTTCGGCTAATCCTCATCAATCATTGGTAATTCTCAACGCAACCAATTATCAAAATGGTCTGGAGATACCACTTAGGTTCCAAATTCTAACATCCTTCTGCGCATATGCAACTGTACTACCTTTCAAATACGGAAAGATAGAAGCAACAATCCCTCAAGAACAGGCAAGGATGCGTTCTAATTTCACTAACGAAGAAATGCTTATAGGGATACCTGGCGAAATGCTTGAACATGTTGCTCAAGTCATTTCAGGACTCTGCTGCGTTCCTCGCCCTGCAGTTTAGGAATTGATGTTAAAATTCAGGAATTAAAATAGTATGAAAATAGTAAAAGAAAAAATGTTTTTATGTTAAGGAAAAATGTAGAAGGGGGATGTAAAAATGAACATTGGATTAATTTACATTACAGTTGCTGCTATACTTATGGTACTCTCTTTCGTCAAAGATAGGAACAAGACAAAGAAAGCTCTAATAACTACTGGAAAGATAGCGTTAAATGTGCTACCTGTATTATTTTTTATCTTCATATTAATGGGAGTTATCTCCATCTTTGTCACTAAGGAAATGATAGCAAAACTGCTTGGTACGGGAAGCGGAATATGGGGTATACTCATTGGAGAATTAGTAGGTGCCCTTGCACTTATAGAGCCTGCAGCAGTTTTTCCTTTCTCTGGTTCACTTATTGCTAAAGGGGCAAGTTATGGGGTTATATATGCATTTGCCTCTACTGCAATTCTAATAGGTATAGCTACATTTCCAGCAGAAATAATGTTTATGGGAAAAAAGTTCACGGTTGTGAGGAACATTCTTACTTTTGCATTAGTTTTCTTCATTGCGCTAACTTTTAGATATCTTATGTAAGGGGTGGTTAATATGAAAAAACTAATAAAAGAAGCAATGATTTATATTCTGATAGGTTTGGCGATCTGGGGCATAGTAGCGATATTTTCTTTTGGAAAAAGTTTGTCTGTAGCTAAGGTAGCGTATAAGGCTTTTGCTGGAGCTTTTTGGATAATAATTTCTGTGTTCATTTTCATTGGATTAATTCAAGCATGGGTAACACCTGAGCAATTGTCCAAATATTTGGGTAAAACTGCTGGATGGAAAAGATTTGCTTTTGCTTCAACTGTACCGATTTTCCTTGGGGGTTCACTTTTTACAATATTTCCCTTAACAAAGTCCCTAAAAGAAAAAGGGGCCTCTAACTCAGCAATTTTAACATTTATTACTGCATGGAGCGGGAAAGCTCCTTTGATTCCCTTAGAGGCTAACTTCTTGGGCTGGAAATTTACTATTCTTAGGACGCTTCTTATTATACCTACTGCAATAGTAATGGGATTCTTAGGTGAAACAATCTTAGACAAGTGGGAGGGAGTTCCTGTAACTGTTACGGCAAATAAGATGGCAGAAGATGAAATCCTAATAGGAGAGGAAGTGATAAAGGAGTTGGACGGTGAGTTTAACCTTAGAAAAATAGAGGCTGATAAAATCATTTCTCAAGCATTACATTGTATGGAGTTTACAATTATGGGTGATATTCTTGAGAAGAACATACCACTAAAACTTGCAGAGCTTTCTTCACAATATGGTTACAATATAGTCAAACTAAAGATTGACACTCCTTCTGTAAGATTGAGTACTGATAAAAAATGTCCGTCACGTGCACAATTTATTCTTGCATCCAAAACATCTGAACATATTCCTACACACTTAAATAAAGTGCGAGATCTCTTGAAAGAAAACGACATCGTGGTCGTCGAAGAGAAAAAATTGTCAAGAATTCAATTGGTAAGAAAGGCATGATGAACTTCTCTTTTGTCTTTTTTGGGTGGAGTATTGAGGAGGGTCTTTTCGCCTCCCCAGGATAACTAAGAGGAGTTACCCAATTATGGGAGTAGCACAAGTATGAACTTTAAAATCTTTTGGTTAATTTTGCTTGCTTATTCAATGGGGTCAATAAACCCAGCGACCCTTGTGACTTACATTGCTCTGAAAAAAGATATTAGAGATTTTGGTGATAGAAACCCTGGCTCGACTAATGTGTTTCTAAATGTGAATAAAGCAAGTGGAATGATTGTCTTCTTGTTGGATGCTGCTAAAGGTTTCTTACCAATTTGGCTTGCAGAGAGAGCCGGGTTCAGTGGAGAAAACTTGGCCATTATTGGTACCTTTGTAATTGTTGGCCACGATTTTCCAGTTTTTCATAAGTTTAAAGGTGGAACGGGAGTTGCTTCAATTATTGGTGGGCTTTTTTTTCTTGCACTGTATAAAACAATCATCTTGTTTTCGTTTATATTTTCCTTAATCTTTGCCCTTTCTATTTTTAAAAGGAAATTTTCTTCAAACTATTCCCCTCTTGAGGTTGGAGAAGCAATTGGCTTTATATTGATGCTGTACCTTGTTTTTGTTAACAAAGACTATGTTTTAAGATCCTACATGTTATTTTCAACTTCTGTTGTAGTTTTGAGAAGATTTGACAAGGTATTAGGCATTTTTAAGAACGTTTTTAGAAGAAGGCATTCTAATGCATAGTTTAATTATGATAAATGTTTTTCTTTTATGCATAACTAATAAATACCAGGTTTTTGGCTTTTCTTGTATTAATCATATTTTTGTAAGCAGTGAATAAGTCCCGATACATACGAGACTACTATCTATACAACAATTTGATACCGATAAATAACTTACTTAATCCTTTGTATTCGCGCTCCTTATCAGCGAATTAAATATTATCCGGAGTATCGTACAATATACATAGTCATATACCCTATTGATTTTTTTCTAACGTATGCTATAATGCGCATATGAGCAAATATGGAATGTTATTAAAAGCTATCGCGGATGAAAAAAGACTTAGGTTAATCTCCCTCCTTCTTAGAGAAAAAGGTGAGTTTTATGTATGTGAAATCGCCGATGCCCTTGAGGAATCTCAATACAATGTTTCCAAGTATCTTAAAGAACTTAAAATGGCAAATCTTGTTAAGGAAAGAAGGATAGGAAAAGGTGTTCTTTATTCTACTATTGAACCCGAAGAAGATTTTTCAAGACTGATTTTTAATGCAATCCTGTCCATTCCCGACGATTATACGAAAAGAGAAAGACAGCTTCTCAGGTTAAGAACCACAATGAGAGAAGGTGATAGATGTGTTGTCAGGATTCAAAATGAGCATTGGAAAGAGGCAATTGAAAAAAGTAAGGTTGATTAGATTACATTGAAAACTTTATTACATAATTAAAATTTACTTTAGGAGGAAAAGAATGTATAAGAGATGGTACCCGGTTATTGATTATGAAAAATGTATTGGTTGCCTTTCGTGCGTTGAATTTTGCCCGCACGAAGTTTTTGTAGAGAAGGATGGCAAACCTTCTGTTATTAACCCCGACAATTGTGTGGAATTCTGCAGAGGATGTCAAAGAGGTGCTTGCTCAAGCGGAGCAATAAGCTTTGCAGGAAGTCTTGCAGAGGCGATAGCAGATGGTAGAATAAGAATCAAGGAAGTGATTTGAAATGAAAAAAGGCCTTTTGTTATGCGTTTGCCAGGGAACATGCCCTTCTTTTCAGAAAATGAATATTTTCGAGGTAGGTAATGCCATAAGGAGAGAAGGTATTGTTGATTTTATTGCTATTCATCCACAGCTCTGTGCTGATGACGGCGATGTTTTTCTTTCAACGCTTACCCAAAATAACCGCGAGATAGATAAGTTGTATGTTGCAGGTTGTGCTCCAATAATGCAACAAAAGATGTTTAGGGATGCATTTGAAAGAGCCAAATTTGATAAAACGAAACATTTTGGAGTTGATATAAGAAATATGTCGACGGAAGAAGCAGTCAATGCCATTAAGAAATTAATCGAAGAAAATTAACTCAGGAGGTTAATATGGAAGAGGTAAAAAAAGAAGTTACAGGAGGTAAAAGCTGGAATTTGTTGCCTTCCTGTGGCAAAGAAGCAGGTAATCTTGATATTATTTTTGCATGCGATGGTGCCGCAAGTGTTGGGCAGGTCGGAAATCAGGTAGCAAGAGACCTTACGAACAGAGGCATAGGTGCTCGTATGTGCTGTACTACGGCAGTAGGTGCTGGCTCAGAGCCTCATGTAAATCTTGGTAAGAATGCAAAGCGCGTAATTGTAATAAATGGCTGTGCAAATAAGTGTGCATCGAAGATTATGGAGCAGCGTGGTGTTAAGGTGGACTACGAGTACACAATAAGCGAGATGGAAGTTAAGAAAGTACCCACGCTTGATTTTGATGAAGAAGATGTTAAAAGAATTGCCGAGAAGATTGCAGAAGAAACAGGATTAAATTTGAACAAAAAAAGCGTAAGTTAAACAGTAAATTAATTTTGAATCTGTTCTCTCTTTTGTACCCTGCCCTGAATTTTAGAGCAGGGTTTTTAATTAATAACTTCCTGTAATCCTCTCTTTGCCGAATGTAATTGTCTCAGGATCTATTTGTTTTAAGAAGAGATTTCTGATCAAGTCCGGAATAACCTGGTAAGGAATGTCATCACGAGGAGCCGAAGGCGAGGTGATGATCTTGTCTTTTGCGGTTACTGTTAATATGCTTGGCATGAGAGATGCTGAACAGGTATTTGCCTGTGGCAAGGAAAAGGGCGTATCATAACAATTTTGGCATATTTGAATAGATTTTCGTGTGTGTGAGTGCTATCAATTTCACGTAAATTTTTGAAAATATTTATAAATTTTGCATTTCAATGAAAAATCATTAATATAATATGTGATATTTCTGGAGATTTTAAAACAAAATATAAGGAGGAGGAATATGAATAAAAGAAGATTATGGTCATTCAGCTTTACGACAGCCACTCTGGTGCTGATACCTGCGGCAATCGGTATTAACTATATTGGTAAATTGTTTGCAGGAGTTTTGAAGTTGCCTCTCTGGTTGGATTCGATAGGTACTGCACTTGCAAGTATGCTATCGGGGCCAGTCGTGGGGGCAATTTCAGGAGCAATAAATAACATCATTTATGGTCTTACAATGGATCCCATTTCCTTTGTCTATGCGCTTACAAGTATTGCAATAGGTATTACTGTGGGAATTATAGCATACAATGGCAGGATCAACACATTATGGAAGTCTATTATTGCTGGTGTTGTAGTCGCAATTGTAGCTGCAATTGTTTCTACCCCTCTTAATGTTATATTCTGGGGTGGGCAGACAGGTAATGTCTGGGGTGATGCTCTTTATGCTTATTTAATTGCTCACGCTGTCCCAGTATGGATTGCATCATTTTTAGATGAGATAGTCGTTGACTTCCCCGATAAAATTGCAACAATGATTATAGCATTCTTAATATTCAAAGGGTTACCCAGAAAGCTCATTCTGCTTTATCAGAGTGGCGAGACCATTGAGAAGCTTGACTGATAATAATTAAATTAAGAGTTTTGTTAAAAGATAATTAATGGCGAAAACTTTAAGTTTGTACGTTGAGAGAAATACTTTTATCCACAGGGTTGATTCTATAAACAAGATTTTATATGTTTTAGTCTCGGTTGCTATTCCACTAATCCTGCCTTATAAGTTTGTTGCAGTTCTCCTTATTCTTATAAGTATTTCATTTTTGCTTTTAGCTAAGGTCATGAGGAGAGTGATTCCTTTAATAGAGTTTAGTGTTATTATTCTTTTGTCGATTGTAATTATTCAAGGATTGTTTCACGCAGGAAACAAGACAGTAGCATTCCATATTGCGAGGATTACTTTTTATAAAGAGGGATTATCTTATGCTTTTACTCTAAGCATGAGAGTTATAAATATTCTTCTTGCCTTTGCAATTTTGGTTCTCACCACGAAACCATCCGAGCTTATAGAAGCACTTGTAAAGAAAGGTCTATCTCCAAGATTTGGGTACGTATTAAGCTCTGCATTGCAGATAATACCTCAAATGATGTCTGCTGTTGGTAGTATAATGGATGCGCAGCGCTCACGCGGGCTCGAGACGGAGGGAAACCTTGCAGTTCGTATTCGTGCATTTTTCCCCTTAATTGGACCTGTTGTTATGGGTTCACTTATTGAGACAAGGGAAAGGGCAATGGCGTTGGAAGTGAGGGCTTTCAATTCGAGGGAAAAGAAAACTTTTTTGAATGAAAGACAAAACCTCCGTTCAGATAATGTGATAAGGTTGATTCTTTTTTCAATATTATCATTATCGATAGTCTTGAGAGTGCTTTTATGAAAAAAATTATTGTTGAGAACTTAAAATATCGTTATCCCTTATCTGAAAATTTAGCTCTAAAGGGAATAAGTTTTGAAGTAGAAGGAGGCGAATTTATTGGTATCATAGGTAGAAATCTTGCAGGAAAATCGACTCTTTGCCAGGCCCTTGTGGGCCTGGTGCCACATTTTTACAAAGGTGCTTACAGTGGAAATGTGGAAATTAGCGGAATGAACGTTCTCGAGAACAATATAAGCGAACTTTCTAAAAAGATTGGTATTGTGTTTCAGAACCCTTTTACGCAGATTACTGCAGCCAAACTTACTGTTTATGAAGAAATAGCTTTTGGCCTTGAGAATATGGGAATAGAAATAAAAGAGACGATCAGGAGAATTGAATATGTTTTGCATCTGCTCGATTTAGAAAAATACAAAGATAGAAATCCTTTTGAACTATCTGGTGGTCAGATGCAGAGACTCGCCATTGCAAGTATTATTGCAATGAAACCAGAAATTATTGTCCTGGACGAGCCGACTTCTCAGCTTGATCCTCAGGGATCTGAGGAAGTCTTTAAAGCAATACAGAGTTTAAGTAGAGAAGGCATAACAATAATGATGGTAGAACAGAAAATAGAGAAAATAGCTCAATATGCTGATAGGGTTATGCTAATGAGCGATGGGGAAGTGGTGGATTTTGATGTCCCGCAGAAAATTTTCCTGAGGGACGATCTATTGAATTACGGTGTGCAGGCACCTGTCTTTACAAGAGTGTGCAGGTCGTTAAATATTAAAAACAAAAATACAGGGCTATATCCTGTCACTCTGGATGAAGCTTATGAATTAATGGTAAGGCATGAACAGAATAGAAGTTAAAAACCTGAGATTTTCGTACAGGCGCGGAGAGGAGATTCTGAAGGGGATGGATTTAACTTTTGATAGTGAATCGACTGCGATAATTGGACAAAACGGTGCCGGTAAAACAACTTTTGTAAAATTACTTAAAGGGCTTTTAAAGCCGACAGAAGGGGATATTTTTATAAAAGGAAAAAACACAACGGAAGTTACTGTGGCAAAACTGGCAAAAGAGATAGGAATGGTTTTTCAAAACCCAAATGACCAGATTTTTAAAAGCAAGGTAATTGATGAGGTGATGTTCGGCCCTCTAAATATAGGGCAGGGAATGGAAGAAGCAAAAGGAAATTCGTTAAAGGCCTTAGAACTTATGGAACTTTCCGATAAGGTGGATGAAAACCCATACGATCTTAGTTTATCAGAGAGAAAATTGATAACCATTGCTTCAATACTCGCGATGGATACAGATATAGTAATTTTTGATGAGCCAACAATTTCGCAGGATTATTTTGGTAAAATTAGAATAAAGAATATAGTTAAAGAATTAGCTGCAAGAGGCAAGCTTGTGATTACCATTGCGCATGACATGGATTTTGTTGCTGAAATATCTGAGAGAGTTATAGTGCTAAATAAGGGAGAAGTTATTTTAGATGGAAGTGCAGAAGAGGTTTTCTTAAGGGATGATATTTTGAAAAGTGCATACTTAGAACAGCCCAATATAACTCAACTTTGTAAAAGGTTAGGATATGACAGGACATTTCTTGCTCTGAAAGAGTTTTTAGATTATAGGTTAGCTGAAAATTAAGCAAAACATAGAACTTGAAAAAATTTTTAGAATGAATAAAATTTACTCAATAAGGAGAGTGATATGAATTTTAGAGAAGATGAAAATCGCAACCTTGTCCTTGTTGACGGTACGGTAATCCCTGCTGAAAAAAGGACAAGATGTGAAGTTTACAGCCGTATAGTTGGGTATTTGAGGCCTTTAAGCCAGTATAACAAAGGCAAGCAGGAAGAGTTTAAATCAAGGAAAACCTTTAATATAAAAAATGAGGAGGCTCCTGCAAGTAAATAAACCTCCTTATCGAGGGTGAACTAACTTCGAGAAGACTTTGCTTTTATAGTTTTTCCTGATATAGTTGTAAAAATATTTCCTTTCACGTGCAAAATTGGTTTAAATTCTTTTAAAAATCCTTCTTTTGCATAGGAGGCTTGAATGCTTCCAACAAAGAATGTGTGGTCGCCGTATTTTTTAAAATCTATTACTTTGCATTCGACAAATGCAATGCAACTCCCAATTATATTAGTTTTCAATGTTTTTGAAGGTAACTTCTTAAGTCCAAGTTTTTCGAACTTATCAACGTTTTTACCTGACAGAGTCCCGCATGCAAGAGTTTCATCTACCATTGAAATATCGGGAACATTTACTATAAACTCTTTGCTTGACGTGATTAATTTATGGGTGTATCTCTTTGGAGAGACAGCAACTCCCACTAATGGTGGGTTTCTTGATAGTACAGTAAGCCAGTCAATTGTAATAATGTTTGTTTTTTCATTTTTGTCGATTGAAGTTAAAAGATATGTGTGCATAGGATATACGGCGTGAATAAAATCCTCGATTTCTATTGTCTTCATATTGCCTCCAAAAGATTAATGGATTTTACCGAATTGCACAAGTTTTTACATATTTTAAAAGAGCATCTTTAAATTCTTCAAGTTCTGTATTGCTGAAGGACTCCCTCTTAAACCCTTTTTCTACTGTTTTATAAAATTGTGGTCTCTGGATGAAGAATTTGCTTGCTCCGTTTACCGTTTTTCCTATTCTTTCTATTTCGTCTTTGTCGTGGAATCCTTTAATAACAGTTGTCCTGAATTCATAGTCTGGAGCATCCTTCATTATGATTTCTATGCTTCTTTTTATCTTTTCTTTATTGACACTCACCTTAACTACCTCTTCGTATCTATCAAGAGATGCTTTTATATCCATTGCAATGTAATCTATTGTCCGTGCCTTTAGCCCTTCTTCAATTGTTTCTGGAATTGTACCGTTGGTATCGACCTTTATTTTAAACCCCATGTTTTTAATCTCTCTGGCAAACTCAATAAGGTCTATTTGCATTGTTGGCTCTCCACCGGTAAATTCTACAGCATCGAGCAGTCCTGCTCTTTTTTTGAGAAAATCAATTACTTCTCTGGTCGGCATTTTTTCGGTGAACATTTCGGGGAGTACAAGTTCAGGATTCTGGCAGTATGGACAGCGAAAGTTACATCCCTGTGTAAAAATTATAGCGCAGGTATGACCTGGATAATCAATTAGAGAAAACTTTGTTAAACCGCCAATGAGCATTTATCCTCCGTTTTTTACTCCGTTATGCTTTTGTATATTCTTTAAATATTGAGAGTTTTCTACTTCTTTGCATACTCTAAAAGTATAAGAATGACTTTTATCTAATTTATTTATAAAGATTTTCTTAATTTTTCCAAAAATAGTTACAATGTTGAAAAGATAGAGGTGAAAATATGGGATATAAAAGTTTTGAAATGCCACCCGGACAAAAACCTTCTTTAAGGCTCTATCCTGTTTCGGTTTTTGGCAAGCCAAAAAGTGTAGTTAATGAAAATTATAAAATTAAAATGACAGGAGAAATCGAGGAAGAAAAAGTTTTTGCTTTAAAAGAGATTCTCTCGCTGCCTCATGTTGAGAAGCAGTTTGACATACATTGCGTTGATGGATGGAGCTATCTGGGGCCATTATTTGAGGGAGTTTATCCTTACGAGTTAATAAAACGGGTAAGGGTGAAAAGCGATGTAAAATTCGTTATTGTAAAATGTATTGAAGGTTATAGTACAGATTTACCTTTGAACTTTTTAATGAGTGAGGATGCAATACTTACTTTTAAAATGGATGGTAAGGATCTCCCGGTAGAAAATGGTTTTTCTCTTCGCCTTGTTGTGAACGGAAAATACGCTTATAAAGATGCAAAATGGGTTGTTGAATTTGAGTTTATTAAGGAAGATAAAAGAGGATACTGGGAAGAAAGAGGTTATAGTACTGAAGCAGATATTTATAAAAACAAGAGAAGAGATTTTTAGGAGTAGCATACTGTTTTTGAAGTATGGAACTCAGGAGCAACTTTTTTAAATCAATGCTTGTAAAGATTTTTTATGTGAGAGAAATTAATTTTATACAGTTTGTTGAAAAGGTAATTTGTAGTTGTAGATAAGAAGTTTAAAATATAGAAAGGAGGCAAAACATGGCTATAAAGGTTGGAGATATTGTTCCTGATTTTTCTTTGAAAGATCAGAGTGAACAGGAATTTAAGTTATCCAGATTTAGAGGAAAGAGGGTGCTTCTTTCGTTTCACCCGCTTGCATGGACCACGGTATGCGCAAAACAGATGCAGTCTCTTGAGGAAAATTTCAAAACACTTAAAGAACTGAATACTGTGCCCGTAGGTTTAAGTGTTGATTCTGTACCTTGTAAAAAGGCATGGGCAGATAGTCTCGGGCTTAAAAAACTACGAATCCTTTCTGATTTTTGGCCACATGGAAATGTTGCTTTTCTTTTGGGCTTATTTATCGAAAAATTTGGCTTTTCTGAAAGGGCAAATATCATTGTGGATGGGCGAGGTAAAGTAATCTTTGTGAAGGTGTATCCAATAAGAGAGCTTCCAGATATTTCTGAGATTATTAAGTTTTTGAGAAGTATGTAATGGATATTTCGGCTTTTTTCAGCATTATCAAAGAATAATAACTGGTTTACAAATGCTTTGATGGCTGTTGTTATCTTTTCAAAGAAGAGTTTTAAATGTGTTATGAAGGATGACAGAGAATATTTCTTCTTTAATATAGAAATTACTCTGGAACTTCTTACTCTTCGGGTTACCGGAATGAGCCTCGTTGCTCGGACGATTGCAGGTGAGAGTCTCCTCTTCTGAATCTTACGGATAGCATTTAAAAGAGGATATCGTGACGGATTTCTTACGAAACCTAGCAATGATAAGCAAAGAGGATAATTAAATGGTCTCAAAGGGAATTCGGGTCTAAGGATTTGCCAGAGTGACAACCAATTCTCTTTATCATCGTATATCATATAGTGGGTTATGGAGGAAACATATCTTTGACTATATTTGGTCTGTATGGTTAATGATATGGGGAGAAGTGAGTAAATTATCTCCATCATTACGCACTCTTTTCCTTGCGTAAGCAAGCGCTTGTTTCGGAATCTAATTTTTTGTTTAAGAACGAAACCCGAAAAAGCTTCAGGTTAAAATTAAGATTGGTAAATTTTGAATTGCAAATTTTTCTTTATGCAATTTTCTCGAGGAGTTCTTCGGCGAGATCCTTTATAATGAGTAGCTCTTCTTTTATTTTTTCAATTTCTTTTTTGCTTTCGACATAAAAAATTCTTCTTGAAATTGCTTCGATGTCCTTTATTGCTGACTTCAGCGGATCGCTTGCTTTCCTTTTTTTAATTTTTTTTACAATTTCTGCTGCTTCTTCTGAAGACAGGTTTTCCTTTTCTATAATTTGTATGACATTTCTTATAAGAGCCAGGTCATTTAGTTTTAGAAGCGTTTCAATGTGTTTCGATGTTACGGGTGATAGCGGGTCGCTCAATTTCATTTGCATATCTTCTGGAAGTTCAAGAAGTGATAGCCAGCGGATAATCGTGATAGGGGTTTTACCGATTGTTTTACATAATGCGCTCACCGTGTGCGCAAAGTCCTCAGGAACTTTTCTATCCATTCTGTAATTTATGAGAAGTGTTTTTATTTTCTTTCCGTGGGCAAATGGTTCGAGATAATCATTTATTGCTTTCGCTCTTTCAATGGGCGATATATCCTCTCTCTGCAGGTTTTCTATAATCTGTATTTCCTTTATCTCATTTTGATTTTTGGGTTCGAGCACAATTGTTGGTATACTCGTTTTCCCTGCAAGGATCGATGCTCTCCACCTTCTTTCGCCTGAAATAATGATGTACTTGGAGTCAACCCTTCTTACAAGGATCGGTTCAAGCACGCCTTTCTCAATTATGCTGCTTGCAAGCTCTTTGAGTGAATCCTCGCTAAAACATTTACGCGGCTGCTCAGTATCTGGCGCAATCTTATCAACATCTATATCCATAACCCTGTTCAGGATTTTCTCTGTGGCAAGTTCTTCCACGTAACCCTTTGAGTATTTTGATGTAAAATTATCAGGCAATCCTCTTTTATTTTCCGACACGGTTCAACACCTCCTCAACTATGTTGTTATATGAGACTGCGCCTTTTGAAGCAGGCGCAAAGGCAAAAATATCCTCCTTAAATGCAGGACTTTCCTCAAGGCGAACATTTCTATGAATTACTTCTTTAAAAACAAGCTCACCAAAAGTATTTTTTATTCTCTCTGTTGCCTCTTTTGCAAGAAGTGTCCTTGAATCGAATAAGGTAACAAGAACTCCCAGTATTTTGAGTGATTCATTAAAGGTTTCCTTTACGCTTTTAAAGGTGTCAAGAAAGTCCTGTACACCTTCAAGTGCCCATGGAGACGGGATTATTGGAATAAGCACATAATGTGATGAAACGAGCGCATTAACTGTTATTAAGCCGAGAGATGGTGGAGAATCTAAAATAATGAAGTCAAACATTGCATCAATTGGTGTAATAGCCTTTTTAAGTTTTATTGGTGCATCTATTTCTCCTGCAAGCATCCTTTCGACTTTCGCAAGGTGAATGCTCGAAGGGATTGCAAATAAGTTCGGTGTTTTTGTTTCTTTTATCAAAGAACTGATGTCGTAATTATTTTCTGAAAATACACCGAAAAGATTTCTTTCAGTTGCTTCCGGAGAGAAAAATACAGAAGTTGAATTACACTGAGGGTCGGTATCAATAAGTAGAGTTCTAAAACCTTTTTTTGCAATTCCGGAACTCAGATTTATTGCAGTTGTCGTTTTACCAACTCCTCCTTTTTGATTTGCAATTGTTATAATCATGCATTCTCCTTTAAATTAATTTTATATTTTCCATCTTTAATATTTATTATTGCAATGGATTTCTTTAAATAAACCATGTATATCAGAAATAACCCTGACTATCATCTTTGCCTCATTTATAGTTTATCAGAAAAGAGTTTTATAAAAAAGAAAAATCTATGGAATTTTTACTTTCCATGGATAAAAACTTATTTAATCTTTTAGTTTCTGCTATTCTGAGACAGCGTTTACAAACACCCAGTTTGTCCAGAGCATGACAAGAATGTCTATAGCGAAGATGATAAGAATGTTTGCGATAATTGAACTGCTCCACCCTGTAACAGTCAAACTTCTCATTGGATTGATTGCATATGTAATTGGATTAATCTTTACGATCGCTTTCAACCAGCTCGGCATTACATTTGTAGGAAACAGTGCGTTGCTCGCAAACATAAGGGGCATTGTAAGCATGTTCACAATTGCCATCAATGTCTCAATTGTTTTTATCTTTGCTGCAAGTGCAAGCGAAATACCTCCAAGGATAAACGCAACCATCATTGCGATGATAAAAATTACGAGGATACCCAATATTCCTGTTTGAAATCTTACACCAAGTATTACTGCTATTACTACAATTATACCTGCCTGAATTACTCCTTGAATGGCAGCTGAAAGCATTTTTCCGAATGGGATCGCAGCCCTGTTAATTGGTGCAGCGAGGAGTTTATCAAGATAACCGATTCTTCTATCCCAGACAATCGACATACCTGAAAATATGCTTGTGAACATAATTGTCATAAGAATTATACCAGGCGTCATGAATGTGAGATAATTGCCTGTACCCAAAAAATTTGCAGCTATTGGATTGTTTGTCAGCCCTGTCATCATATTCCCCATTAAAGTAAGCCATATAAATGGCTGGATGAGTGTCATTAAGAGACGTGTTTTCTGCCTGAAGTATTTCTTCAACTCTCTCAAGGCAACATAATAAGTGTCTTCCAAAAGGTATTTCATCTTCTTATCCTCCTCATTGTAACACGCTGTTGAGCCGCTTCTTCTCTTGAACCTTCTGCCTCTCTTATTGTTTTGCCGGTGTAAGTAAGATAAACATCATCGAGAGTAGGTCTCTTTAATCTAATCGATTCAATGGATATTCCTTCCTTTTCAGCAACTGAAAATACTTTAGGAATCAACTGGTCGCCATTTTTCTCTGCAACAAGACTGTAAACATTGTTGTCAAGAGCATTTACGCTTTTTACGTCCTTGACTGTTTTCAGTTTTTCAAGAAATGCATTTACCTTCTCTTTTTCATTCCCAAAAGTCATTGTAATTAGATCTCCCCCGATCTGTGATTTAAGAACCCCGGGCTTGTCGAGAGCGAGTATTTTTCCGTTGTCTATTATTCCTACTCTGTCGCATAATTCGTCTGCTTCTTCCAGATAATGGGTGGTGAGGAATATTGTCATACCATGTTCTTCTCTGAGTTTCTTTATGTAATTCCAGATAGAATGCCTTGTCTGAATATCAAGACCAAGCGTCGGTTCATCAAGGAAAAGAATTTTAGGTCTGTGAATGAGTGCCTCCGCAATATCAAGCCTTTTCATCATACCACCTGAATAAGATTCAATAAGGTCCTTTCTTCTTTCCCAGAGGCCGAACATTTCAAGCACTTCCTTCGAACGTTTTTCAATTTTCTCGTTTGATAGATGAAAGAATTTTCCCTGGAGGAATATATTTTCGTAAGCCGTAAGCCTGTCATCAAGTGATGACTCCTGTGAGGAATACCCTTTCACCATCCTCACTCGGTTAGGATGTTTAAGTACGTCAACCCCGTCAAGATAAATCTTTCCATCCGTGGGTCTGAGTAACCCGATAATCGTTTTAATAGTTGTAGATTTGCCAGCCCCGTTAGGTCCGAGAAACCCAAAAATTTCGCCATAGTGCACTGAGAAACTTACATTTTTTACTGCTTCAACACCATTCGAAGAATAAACCTTTCTCAAGTTTTCAACTACGATTGCTTCATTTGCTATTTCGCTCATTACTAAAAACCTCCTTCTTGAGCATCTCAAGTTTTTCTAAAAATTCGTCGTACTTGCCTTTTAATACGCTGTAAACTTCTTTATACTCACTTTTTCCTTTTTCAGTCATTGAATATATGAGCCTGGGATGTGGTGAATCTTTTGACCAGGCCCCTTCTATCAAACCTTCCCTTCTCAGTCTTTTTAATACTGGATAAACGAAGCCGGGGTTTGCAATCCACATTCCCTTTGAATCTTCCTGAATTTTAAGCATCAACTCCTGTCCATAAAAATCTTTTTTATTCAGAAGGTATAAAATATAAAATGCAATTAATTTTCTGGAACTGAAGAAGGAAATCTTGAAAGGATTTTTTTCTTCAGCTACTTTCAAAAGTAAAGAAACGATTGAGCATTTTTTATATCTTTCCATTTTTTCACCTGATATATAAATTTTTATACATTATAAAAGAAAATGCATTAAAGTCAAATGTTTGAATTGTTTTAGAAAATTCTATGTGAAATTGAAAAGCGAAAGGCATGCTTTCCTTTTGTCTGAGGAGAAAACCTCCCTGTACTTTCGCAATTAAAGAGTAATTACTGACAACTTTTTATTTTAAGGAATTTCCGTAGAGATGTCCCTCATCTTCTACTTTTATTGCATAAGCTCTTTTATCTTATAAGAATATTGTATTGGGAGGTTTGGGTAAATATTCGGTTTGCCTGTAGAGGCTTTTTTGTGTTATAATATTTTCTATGGGAATTTTGGAATTGTTAAAGATTTTGAAAAATTTAATGGAGCGAATATGAAAGAAGAAATTTACATAAAAGGGGCAAGAGTTCATAACTTAAAGGATATAACTCTCCATATTCCGAGGAATAAACTTGTAGTTATAACAGGAGTTTCAGGCTCAGGCAAATCCTCTCTTGCATTTGATACCATATATGCAGAAGGGCAAAGGAGATATGTTGAGTCTCTTTCTGCCTATGCGAGACAATTTATAGGGGTAATGGAAAAGCCAGATGTGGATTTCATTGAAGGGCTTTCCCCTGCTATCGCAATAGACCAGAAGGGCGTAAGTAAAAACCCTCGTTCAACAGTAGGCACAATGACAGAGATTTATGATTATCTCAGGCTTTTGTATGCTCGCATTGGTATTCCCCATTGCCCTAATGATGGCACCCCCATCAAAAAACAAAGCCCGGATGAAATCGTCTCACAGATTATGGGTAAATTAATTAATAAAAAAATAGAAATTCTTGCGCCAGTAATTCGGGGTAGGAAAGGAGAATACAAAGCCTTGCTTGAAAAGTATATAAAGAAAGGTTATGCAAGGGTAAAAATTGACCGCGTAATGTATTCTCTTGATGAAAATATTGAGATTGATAAGAATAAAAAGCATGATATAGACCTTGTTGTTGATAGAGTAAAAGTTGAGGAGGATGAGAAATCACGCATAGAAGATTCTGTTGAGCTTGCTTTAACCGAAGGCGAGGGTGTTGTGAAGGTTTTTGTCATGGACGATAACAAAGAGACTCTCTTCTCTGAGAAACTTGCCTGTCCTGTCTGTGGTTTTAGCATGGAGGAGATAGAGCCGAGGCTCTTTTCTTTTAACAGTCCTTTTGGGGCATGCCCTGAGTGCACTGGACTTGGCTTTAAAATCGAACCAGACCCAGATCTCATTGTAAGAAACTGGAATCTTTCCCTTGCTGAAGGTGCGATTAAAATTCCCGGTTTTAGAGGGATGGACACTTTTTCACAGCAGATAATACTTGATACGGCAAAGGCATATCATATTGACACTTTTGAACCGATGAAGGAATTCACAGAGGGTGAACTTAACATTATAATGTACGGTACGGAAGGAAGAGTACCTGTTCATTTTACAAATAAAGATGGCAGGACCTATGATTTCAAAGTGCATTTTGAAGGTGTTATTCCACTTCTTATAAGGAGATATTCCGAGACTACCTCTGAGATGATGAGGGAAGAGTATGAAAAGTTTATGCGTAGAGTTGAGTGCCCTGTTTGCCATGGAAAGAGGCTGAAGCCTGAAACTCTTGCAGTTACAATTCGGGATATAGATATTGCAGACCTGACTGCATTGTCCATTGAAAGAACATACGAATTTTTCAAAGTGCTTCCAGGTAAATTAACAGAAAAGGAAAAGCTCATCTCTCAGCAGATTTTAAAGGAGATAACAAACAGACTGAAATTCCTCCTCGATGTAGGACTTGGATATCTTTCGCTTGATAGACCTTCCGAAACTCTCGCAGGTGGCGAGGCACAAAGGATTCGTCTTGCAACACAGGTTGGTTCAAAACTTGTTGGTGTACTCTATGTACTCGACGAGCCATCTATAGGTCTGCATTCAAAGGACAACAAAAAACTTCTCAATACTCTGAAAGAATTGAGGGACCTTGGAAATACAGTACTCATAGTTGAACACGACGAAGAAACTATAAGGAACGCCGATTTTATTGTCGATGTTGGGCCTGGAGCAGGTGTTAATGGAGGGTATGTGGTTGTAACAGGGACTCTTGACGATATACTGAACGAACCAAAGTCACTTACTGGCAGGTATTTGAAAGGTGATCTTGTAATTCCTGTGCCAAAGAACAGAAGGAAAGGGAATAGCGAGCATATTACCCTTTACGGAGTGAACGAACATAACCTGAAACATATTGATGTAAAATTTCCCCTCCATACTTTTATATGCATTACTGGAGTTTCAGGTTCAGGTAAAAGCAGCTTAATACAAGACGTGCTCTGGAAAGCGCTTAAGAAGGAGATATATAAATCAAAAGAAGAACCCGGGAAGTATGAAAAAATTGAAGGTGTGAATTTTGTAGATAAAGTTGTTATAGTTGATCAATCCCCGATTGGCAGGACTCCTCGCTCAAACCCTGCAACATATACCGGAGTTTTTACTCCTATAAGAGAGATATTTGCATCTTTGCCTGAATCCCGTGCGAGGGGGTACAAAGCAGGAAGATTTAGCTTTAATGTACATGGCGGAAGATGCGAGGCATGTGAAGGAAATGGATTTATAAAGGTTGAAATGCAGTTTTTGCCAGATGTTTATGTGCCTTGCGAAGTCTGTCGTGGAAAAAGGTACAACAGGGAAACGCTCGAAATAAAGTATAAGGGAAAGAGTATTGCAGGTGTGCTTGATATGACAGTTAGTGAGGCTCTAGAATTTTTTGAAAATATTCCAGAACTTAAAAGGAAACTTTCGTTACTTAACGATGTTGGGCTTGGTTATATCAAGCTTGGCCAGTCTGCATTAACACTGTCAGGCGGAGAGGCGCAAAGGGTAAAACTTGCTTCAGAACTTCAAAAAAGAGGAACAGGCAGAACTATATATTTTCTTGATGAACCAACAACAGGGCTTCACTTTGCAGATGTTCATAAATTGATAGATGTGCTTAATAGGCTTGTTGAGAGAGGAAGTACAGTTGTCGTTATCGAACATAATTTTGATGTTGTGAAGTCGGCGGACTACATTATAGACCTTGGGCCCGAAGGCGGAGAGAAAGGCGGATATGTCGTTGCAACAGGCACTCCAGAAGAGGTTGCAAGGAATTCAGCATCATACACAGGGCAGTATCTAAAAAGACTGTTGAGATGAAATTAGACATTTAAATTTTTTTCTGATCCGCGATGTTTACATGTTAGAAATAGATTAGGATTTACCAACAGATTTGGTATTGATAAGTGTTTTTGTAATTCAAAAATGAAATATACAAATTTATAAGCAAAAAGGCTCCTCGCAAAGAGAAGCCTTTTAAAACAATTTCTGTCTTATCTATACAATACCATAAGCAAGCATTGCTTTTGCAACTTTAATAAAACCTGCAATGTTTGCACCAGTCAGGTAGTCGCCCTTTCTTCCGTATGCTTCAGCTGCTTCAAGAGAGGCTTTGTGTATGCTCTTCATAATCTCGCGGAGTTTTGCATCAACTTCTTCTATTGTCCATGAGAGTCTCATACTATTCTGACTCATTTCAAGGCCTGAAACAGCTACACCTCCTGCATTTGCTGCTTTTGCAGGGCCAAAGAGTACATTATTTTCTTGGAAAACCTTAATTGCTCCAAGGAACGATGGCATATTTGCACCTTCTGCTACGCAGACAACGCCATTTTTAACAAGTGTATTTGCATGGTCTTCACTAATCTCGTTTTGAGTGGCGCAAGGGAGTGCAACGTCAATGTGGGGGCTTTTTTCTTTAATGGTGTCCCAAACGGATTTGTTTTCAAAGTATTTTGCCTGTGGGTATTTATCTAAATATTCTCTAATTCTTCCTCTTTTTACATTCTTGAGATCCATGACAAAGGCAAGCTTTTCGGCATTGATACCTTCTTCATCAACTATTGCACCATTTGAGTCTGACATTGTAATAACTTTGCCGCCAAGCTGTGTCACTTTTTGGACTGCATATTGAGCAACATTACCAGAGCCACTGATTGCAACGACTTTTCCGTTAAAATCCATTCCTCTTGTTGCAAGCATTTCTGCTGCGAAGTATGTCACACCGTAACCTGTCGCTTGTGGTCTTATAAGGCTTCCGCCATATTCCAGACCTTTTCCGGTTAAAACTCCTGTGTGCTCGTTAACGATTTTTTTGTAGTATCCGAACAGGTATCCGATTTCTCTACCGCCAACACCAATATCTCCTGCTGGAACATCCGTGTCAGGGCCAATATATCTGTACAGTTCTCTCATAAATGCGTAGCAGAATCTCATTACTTCTGCATTTGACTTCCCTTTTGGGTCAAAGTCTGAGCCACCTTTTCCGCCACCCATTGGAAGTGTTGTTAAGGCGTTCTTGAAGATTTGTTCGAATCCTAAGAATTTAATAATCCCAAGGTTAACTGATGGATGGAGTCTTAAACCACCCTTGTAAGGTCCAATGGCATTGTTGAACTGAACTCTGAAACCTCTGTTTACATGGATCTCTCCATTGTCGTCTTCCCATGGTACTCTAAAGATAATCATTCTGTCTGGTTCAACGATTCTTTCGTAGATCTTTGCCTTTACAAACTCAGAATGTTTATCAACTGTTGGTCTTAAAGTTCCCATAACCTCTGTTACTGCCTGGATAAATTCTGGTTGATCCTTGTCTTTTGACTTAACTTTTTCGATTACTTCATCAATTACTGACATTGTTTGCCTCCTCGAATTTTTTTGGAAAGAATAGAAAAGGAAAACAAAACCTTTAATTTGCCTGCGCTTTTCTTTGAAAAGCAAAGTTGTAAGAAGATTTTTCTTTTAGATAATTCTTCGAAGCACAAGTTTCTTTTCATCTTTTCCTTTCTTATTTATGCTAAAAAGCAATAAACTTCGCCCAAACCGAATCAGAAATTCGCCTCCTCTCTGGTTTGAGAGAATTTCCTTTCCAAAATAAATTATAACTTTTATTTTTTGTTAGTCAAGAAGGTGAGTGTTAAAAAAGCAGAAGCGCATAAGCAATTTAATCTTTAAGTCTGAGTGTTGATTGAGCATCTGTTAAAAGCGCATTACCCCGAATAGGGAAAGAGTTCTGAGCATAAGATATACAAATAGAACTATAAATATAACGCCTGTGACAAGTTTGATTTTTGCAATATTATTTGTGAACCATTGTGTAATTCTTTCGCTTGTTGTCCCTCTATACGCAAGATAGACTATTACAATAAGAGGCAAAACGAACATGATATTGTACAGGGTTAGATACGCAAAGGCTCTTGCTTTTAAACCTGGCATGCTAAAAATATACACAATCGTAGGAAGGTATGTCTGTCCCGTGCATGAGAATTCGACAATGGAAACAGGAAAAGCAACAAGAAACGAAAATATTGAAAGCCCTTGCACTTTAGGATTTCTAAGCAGTGAATGGATTGTTTTCTTTTCTGTGGTTGATAGCTGCAAAGTCATATCCTTAATTTTTCCCTGTCTTGCCTTTATATAGTCCCCTAAAGTAAATATTACAAGAACAAGAGTTACTATTGTAGTTGCAAGATATACCCATTTAGCAATCTCATCGAAGTATTTCCACTTTGATATAATACTGAAAAGCCCGACTCCAAGCAGAAAATATGATACGCCTAACCCAATTGTAAATGTGCCTCCAACAAACAAGATATCTTTCTTTGACTTGCTTCTTAAAACCAGAAGTGATATAAAGAAAATAAGCACAGTAATTGCACAAGGATTATATCCATCAATAAGCCCCGCACCAATTACCGTTAAAACGCCGAATTTTTTGAACAGCTCAACAAGGTAGTTTGTGTTTCCGCCTGTATTCAAAGTGTCCTCAAGGAACGTTGTTTCGCTATAATCGTAGTTATTAATGGTATTCTTAACGGAATTTGAATAGGCCTCTTCTCTTACAAATGCTTTTTTGCCGATAAAAATAGCTGGAGTAACGTTGATTTTATTATCAGGCAGTTCGTAGGCTTGTCCAAAATTGGCAAGTAACTCCTTGTTTTTGCTATCACCAACCGAAAATTCTGTTACATCTATCTGAGGATATATTTCTTTCAAAGATTCAAGGTAATTTCTTGTAAGAGCGCATTCTTCGCACCCAGGGGTCGAGAAAAATACCACAGGGATCTTTTCAACAGCTTTTGTCGGGGTTAAAGAAGATAAGAAAACAAGAATTAAAAAAAGAAGCGCAAATACCTTTTTATATCTTTTCGTAAATCTTTTCATATTTTCTCCTTATGTAAAAACCCGGGAGTTAGCAACTCCCGGGAAATATTATGCTTTTAAGGTGTCGTAATAGCAATGCTTCGGTTTGCTGAGTTCCACTCAACATTAAAACCCATTGTCTCGGCTATAAATCTTAAAGGCACAAATGTCCTGCTATCTTTTATCAAAGGAGCAACATCTGTTTTAACTTCTTTTCCGTTAACATATACGATAGTATTTTCAATAGTTAGTTCTATTTTAAGACCTTCGTTATTTATATTTTTCCCGAATTTAATTGTGACGGTCCTGGTTGTTGCATTCCAGTCAACTGTCCCTCCAAGAAATTCTGAAACAAATCTTATAGGAACAAGGGTCCTGTTTGAATTTTTATCTATAAAAGGAGCAACATCCATTGTCTGTTCAACTCCATTGACAATAGCGACATTTTTATCTACAGTGAGCATAATTGAGAGAGTTTTTGGTTCATATACTACTGTTATTGTTTTTTCAACAGTTTTTTTAGAAAATGGGTATGTTGCTCTTATATTTACAGGAATAAGTGTGCCGCTGTTTTGTGGAACGAAAGAAAATATAAATGTCCCATCCTCGTTTACACTAATCTTATTATTTGAAACATAAACATCCGTATTCGCTGGATAAACGTTCCCTTGTACTGATATCTCTTTCGTTGAAATCTTCTCCCAGTTTATAGGAGAGGTTATTGTAAGAACAGGCACGGTGGTGTCAAAGATAACTTTGATCAATTTTACGGACATATTTCCTGCAAGGTCAGTTGCTCTTATTTGAATTGTGTTTTCCCCAGGAACAAGGGTAATTTCACGCGCAAAGCTTCCATTAGGATTTTGTTGAACCACTGCGCTACTTACTATTATCTGTGCGCTTTCTGAAATGCTTCCGAAGATCATAAGTTTCTGATCTCCTGTGTAATATGGGTCTTCTGGCGGAACTTCCACTTTTATCTCAGGGGGCGTAAAATCGATCTTAAATGTGACTGACTTTTCGCTTTCTTTTAGCGTTTGTGTTTTACTGTAGTAAGAAATTGTATGGATTCCTTCAGATATAGTAACAGGACCTGTATATGTCTTATACTCATCACTGTCGATTTTAAAGAAAGTTTCAATTGTCTCTCCGATGTTTGTTTCCGATAAAAGGGTTACAGTTGGTTCTGTTTGATAGAATCCATTTGTACCATCTGGAGCCTGAGGGCTCACTTCAATTTGGGTCGAAACTGTTTTTTGTGCCTTCACTGTAAATTCAGCCGAAACATGTTCAGGTTCCGTATCAGTCCATATATTTAATTTATAGGTTCCTGCTGTATCTGGGTTTTGGAGGCCAAAGCTTCCTAAGAAGTAAATTAAAACATCTCTACTTGCGTTGATTGAGTGGGCGAGTTTAAGGGTGAAAATGTTCCCTTGAAGACTAATTTCCTGTGGGTTTTCGCTATTTATGGTTATGGCGTTTTTGTGTGGTACTGTAGGAAGATGTATTCCTTCGGGGAATTCTACATATATATTCTGTCCGTTTATGAGGCTTCCCTTACTCCCCGTTTTGAAGGCAATTTTATATGTTGCGATTAATCCAGAGGTCTCAGGGTCATTTGTAACTGTTAAATTTTGAATTTTTGTTGACATAATTTCGAATCCTGCTTGAAATTTACCAACTTCTCTGTCGGTCCAAATAGTAAGAGTATATTTTCCAGGCATCGATGGGTTCTGGAAGTTTGCTCCCTGTGCTATAACGATTTCAATTTTATCACTCTTCTTTACTGTAATTCCTCCTGGCATCGTAAGATAAATTGTTTTTTTGGATGGATCAGCATCATAAGCTACAACCCTCGATGCATTATCTCCATTTATTTTGAAAAGTGAATGATCTCTTCCAAATGTACAACTACCACAAGGAATAGTTGCCTCAAGTGGGAACTTTAGGTAAATATTATCAATCCCCCCCGTTAAATCTGCTCCTGTTACGAAAGTGATTTTGTATTCTCCGTAATCAAGCCTGTATGCAGGGTTTACTGTTACTGAAACCTCTGAAATTCCCCTTACTCCGTGAGGGACAACAAAAGTTATAAACATTAATACTAGCAATAAAGATAAAAATTTTCTCATTTAATCCTCCTGTTTAACTTCCTCCAAGGAAGTCTTTTAATTGTGTTAGTGTTTCTCTTGTGGGTTCTCCCGGGCCTCTGTAGAAAAGTGTAAGGTCTTTATCTACGAGAGCAATGTAGGGAGAAGAGTTCACTTTAAGTTCTATTGCAAGTTTTCTGTCCGTATCTATTATTCCAATTGCTCCTGCTGGGAGCGGTGAAAGAAGTTTTTGAGCATCACCTGGCTCAGAACTGAAAGAGAGGACAATAAACTTTACATTGCCTGTATCGTATTTCGCAATCTCGAGTCCAAGCCTCTTAATATCCTCAACACAACCTCCACAACCAGGGTTTCCACCAACTATAAAGAGTTTGTAATTCCTGAAATCTTCGAGATTTATTTCATTCCCATCTATATCTTTTGCTTTTATAGGTGTGACTTTCATTCCTTTTTCTGCGAAGATAAATTCGTTGTTTGTAAGGGCATCGTATTGCACTTCACCATATTTTTCTATATAAAAAAGAGTCATAGCTTCCCTTACTTTATTCTTAACTAGCAGTGCCGTATCACTGTTATCTGTATAAATTCCGTCGAATTTGTTAATGAATTCTAAGGGTTCTTTTCCTTTAAACTCAGCAAAGAATTTGTCGAGGTCGATGCCAAGTGTGAAATACGATGGATTAAAAGGCTTAAATCCGAGTATTTTAAGGTCATTGTCCACAATGAGCAACAAACTTGCGTTTTTAGGTATTTTGGCGGATTTTGAAGCATCTGGATTATCTATCACCACAATTGCTTCTTCTCCAGCTTTTTGTCCTTCCTTTATTATATCTTCAACTGCAAAGTTGTCGGCGACTCTCAATGGATTTGATAATACTTTTGGATTTTCTATATCTACTCTTGAACCCATTATTTCCTCACGTACGGTTTCTTTTGGAATTATTTCCGTGAACTTGGATATTTTAGCAGAGTTTATTGCAAATATTGCTATCACTATAACTGCAGCAATAACAACAACAGTTCCTGCGACAAAAAGGATAATTTTTTTATTAGAACTTTCCTTTTTTTTCTTCTTTTCTTTTTTTACCATAAAAACCTCCAGGTTTAGCAATTTTAACAACTATAATAAGAGATTCTACATCTTATACCCGAATTTTCTCAGTAATTCTTTTCTTTTTTCTATATCTTCTTCTGTTTCTATACCTTTTGGCATTGTGCCATCAACAACACCAAGGATTGCTCTCCCTTGTGCAGTTTGTCCTATTATTACTTCCAGAGGATTTGAAGTTGCAGCGTATATTGAGCACACTTCCTGTACATTCTTTACTGCGTTGAGCACATTTATAGGATATGCATCTTTTAGAAAGATGATGAATGAATGCCCTGCACCAATCTCATAGGCATTTTTCTTTGCAAGTTCAGTAAGTTCTGTGTCGTTCCCTGCCCATCTTATTAAGGCATCACCTGATGCTTCAACAAAACCAATACCAAACTTAATTGTAGGGGCGGAGGTAATGAGCGCTTCGTAGAGATCCTCGACCGATTTAATAAAATGAGTTTGCCCTAAGATTAAATTTAATCCTTCTGGCTTTTCTATTTTTACGATTTTTATCTCTAAATCCATATTTACCTCCTAATTTTAGAATTATAAATAAAAATGAAAAAAAGTGAAAATTTTAATTATAAATCGGTATAGAGATTTTTAAATCCTTTTAAATTATTTCTATCTCTATCTTCTCCGTAATACTCGCTTCAACCCGAGAAATCTCAATAACATCACTTATGGCTTCTATTAGTCTTTTTCCCATAGGCGATGCAAGGCCATTGTTCCATTTGTCCAGAGATTCCACGGAATATCTTACATAGAAAACATCTGATGGACCATATAGTGGTTTATATACATCAAAATCCCTCGCTCCCCAATCATTTTGAATTGGCATATACTTTCTTAGCCAATTTTTGAAATCTTCCATAGTTTTTCCCTGTTTCAATTTGTCCTTGTAAATAATGTAATACATATTTCACCTCCTATGCTTTTATATTATAGGTAGATATTTGAATATTTTGAAACTTGAAATTTTAATCTAATGACACATCCCAATTAATTTTTAGGTGAAGCTCAAGGAGGATCTTTACACCTCCTTGAATTGAGAACACATAAACCTCAAGGTTTCTCTTAAAGATAACTATGGGGCATCCACACTACAATTCACTTTATTATTTAACTTTAAACATTGATATAAATATTTTTGTATTGACTGAAAAATTTATATTTTTAAAATAGAGTATAATTTAATAAGGAGGTGGAAGATGGAAGAAATTAAAGAATTCGACCCAAAGGATATTGAGGAAAATAGAGTCCTTGCTTCATTGAGCTATATCTGGATTCTATTTATTGTGTCCTTGATGGTAAAGAGAGAAAGCAAATTTTGTGTGGAAAACGCTAAGCAGGGTTTAGTGTTGTTTATTGCAGAAATCATAGTTTGGGTGCTAAGCTATATTCCAATCCTGGGTTGGATAATCGGGATAGTTTGTGGAGCGGCGCTATTCATTGTTGCATTGATTGCATTTATATATACAATATCTGGAAGGTTCTGGAAAATCCCCTTTGTCTATGATTTTGCAAAGAGCTTTAAATTTTAAATCGAAACTTATAAATCCGCTGAGAATAGTACAGATTACAAAGGATTAAAGAACTTATAAACTTTAAGGGCTCCGTTAAGGAAGCCCTTTTTTATTATACACTTCCATCCTTGCTGCGATGTAAATACCCGTCATCACAAAGACTCCGCCAAAAATTTCAATAAGCGAAGGGATCTCTTTAAGGATTAACAGTGCAAAAATAGTTGCAAATACAGGCTCTCCGAGAATTGAAAGAGCAACAAACGAAGGTGAGAAAAACTCTAAAGCCCAGTTAAAAATCGTATGACCCAGAAGTTGTGGAAACACAGCAAGAAGAACGAAATAAATATATGTTATTCTATCGTATCCAAATAATTTTTGCCCTGTGATTAAAGATGTTAAAATAAGAAAAATGGCAGAAAACGAGTAAACATAAAAAATGTAAGTGAGCAAATCTGTTTTCATCCTCACCCTTTTACCAAGAACAAGATAAAAGGAAACAGCAATTGCTCCAATTATTGCAAGCAAGTTGCCTAAATTTTCCCCAAAACCTTGCATTCCTCCTGCAATTGCAATGAGAGTGCTGCCGATAAATGAGACAATTATTGCAAATATCATTAATTTTTTGGTTTTTTCTTTGAAGATAAAATACGAAATAATCGGAACAAAAATAGGACTTGTTGTTACAAGGACAGTAGAGCTGAGAACAGTTGTATATCTTAAAGAGGCAATCCACAGTACGAAGTGGATTGCAAGTATAGCCCCTAAGGGTATAAAATTTATGACTTTTGGAGTTTCTTTAACATCTGCTACCTTTTTTCTGAATATTAAAAAAATAGGGGCTAGGATTATTACACTGAGGCTCATTCTGTAAGTAGCAATAACAATTGGCGGTGCATTGCAGAGTTTAATTATAACTGAAGCGATGCCAACCGATGCCATGCCAACTATAAGAATGAGAGTCGCTTTTAATTTCATAACAAATTATATGAAAAAGCATAACATTTTAAATAAAAAATGTTTTTGTTTTTGACTTTTTTTATTAAAATTTGATGGAGGATAGGAAGGTGAACCAAAATAAATTTACTGAAAAAGTACAAGAAGCACTTATCTCCGCAAGAGATAAAGCATTAGAAAAGGGAAATGGGGCAATTGATACAGAACATCTTGTTATTGCGCTTGTAAATCAGCCAGATGGAGTCGTTCCTATGATTCTAAACGAATTGAAGATTGATAGAAACCTTCTTTTGAAGGATTTGTATAGCATTATTGATAATTTTCCGAAAGCCCAGGTCTCATCATCAGATCAATTTTATATTACTGGAAGACTTGATCAGGTTTTTAGAATTGCAGAAAGCGAGGCAACAAAACTTGGAGACGAGTATATAAGTACGGAACATCTTTTCCTTGCCGCTACAGAAGACAAAGGAGAGATCCAGAGAGTTTTTTCAGCATATGGAATAACGAAAGAAAAAGTTTTAAAAGCTATTTCTGATATCAGAGGAGGCGCAAAGGTGGTTGACAGGAACCCGGAAAACAAATACAAAGTGCTCGAAAAATATGGAAGAAACCTTGTTGAACTTGCAAAAGAAGGAAAGCTTGACCCGGTGATAGGCAGGAATGAAGAGATAAGAAGGACTATTCAAATATTATCAAGAAGGACAAAAAATAATCCAATCCTCATCGGCGAGGCAGGTGTTGGAAAAACTGCAATTGTTGAAGGCATTGCACAGAGGATTGTTTCTGGAGATGTCCCAGAAACTCTTAAGGATAAAGTCTTGTTTCAGCTTGACCTGGGGGCGGTTGTTGCAGGTACCAAATTCAGAGGAGAGTTTGAAGACAGACTTAAGGCCGTTATTGATGAAATAAAAAAGTCGGAAGGACAAACCATATTATTTATAGACGAAATCCATACTATCGTTGGTGCTGGTGCCACGGGTGAAGGATCAATAGATGCTTCAAATATGCTTAAACCAGCCCTTTCAAGGGGAGAATTGAGGACTATAGGTGCAACTACAATTGATGAATATAGAAAATTTATAGAGAAAGATGCGGCTTTGCAGAGAAGGTTTCAGCCAGTTCTTATTAAGGAGCCATCAATAGAGGATACAGTCGTAATATTGCGAGGCTTGAAAGAAAAATACGAGGTACACCATGGTGTCAGGATAAAGGATTTGGCACTTGTTGCTGCGGCAAAACTCTCTGCCCGTTATATTACTGATAGATTTCTTCCAGATAAAGCGGTAGACCTCATTGATGAAGCGGCTTCGTTGCTGAGGATGCAGATAGACAGCATGCCAGTAGAACTTGACGAGCTGAAAAGAAAAATAAGAGTACTTGAGATGGAGAAAAAGGCTCTTGAGAAAGAAAGCGACCCTGGATCTTTGGAAAGGTTGAAATCAATTGACACCGAGCTTGCAAATCTGAAAGAAAAAGATGATGCACTCACAGCCAAGTGGAAACAAGAGAAAGAAAGAATAGAAAGCATTAGAAAAATAAAACAACAGGTAGAAGAGTTAAAGACAAAAGCAAAACTTGCAGAGCAGAGAGGCGATCTTGACGAGGCAGCGCGGATAATCTATGGCGAATTACCAACTCTTAACAAAAAATTTGAGGAAGAAAATGATAAACTTAAAGAATTGCAGAAGGGCACCCCCCTCTTAAAGGAGGAAGTTGGTGAGGAGGAAGTTGCTGAAGTGGTTTCAAGATGGACAAGCATTCCTGTTACAAGGATGCTTAAAGCAGAAAAAGAGAAGCTTCTCACCCTTGAAGATCAACTTAGGAAAAGAGTTGTTGGCCAGGAACAGGCAATCAACGCTGTAGCAAACTCTATAAGAAGAGGACGAGCAGGACTGTCGGATCCAAATAGGCCTCTTGGTTCTTTTATTTTCCTTGGACCCACTGGCGTTGGTAAAACAGAGCTTGCAAAGGTGCTTGCGGAATCCTTGTTTGATACCGAGAAAGTACTTATCCGCATTGATATGTCAGAATACATGGAGAAATTTTCTGTCTCAAGGCTTATTGGCGCTCCTCCAGGCTATGTCGGCTATGAGGAAGGAGGACAGCTCACCGAGGCTGTGAGAAGGCAACCTTACTCGGTTGTGTTGCTTGACGAGATAGAAAAGGCGCATCCAGATGTTTTTAATGTTCTCCTCCAGATGATCGATGATGGAAGGCTTACAGACTCAAAGGGAAGAACAATCAATTTTAAAAATACGATTATAATTATGACTTCCAACATTGGGAGTAAATACATATCAGAAATTAATGCAATGCCTGGTACAAAGGATTATATGGACCAGTACGAAAGAGTTGTTGAGAGAGTTTATGAAGAGATGAGAAGGCTTTTCAGGCCCGAATTTCTGAACAGGGTTGACGAAATTATCGTATTTAATCCGCTTGGTACAAGCGAAATAAGGAAAATCGTTAATATCTTGCTTTCTCGTACCTTAAGCAAACTTCAAGAGAAGGGAATAGATGTTGAATTTGACAATGATGTGAAAATTTCCCTTGTGAATAAGGGATTTGACCCCGTTTATGGTGCTCGGCCGCTTAAGAGAACCATTCAGAGGTATATTGAAAACCCTCTTGCTGAATTTATAATAAAAAATGATATAGAAAAAAATGTAAAAATTAAGTGTTTCATGGAAAAAGGAGAGGTGAAATTCACATTAGCGAGCTAAATTTTAAAGATTTTCTTTCAGATCAGGCAAGGCCGTTAGGAATTGTTTTAAGTAAAGAAGCCCTGAATATGTTTGAAGTTTATAAGAGCGTTCTTCAGGATTGGAATGAAACAAGATTCAACTTGACTGCAATAACCGATGACAGAGAAATTGCCCTGAAACATTTTATTGACTCACTTGAAATTTCTAAAGCCATTAAACTTGAAAATAAGGAACTGAATGTTATTGATATAGGTACAGGTGCAGGTTTTCCTGGTCTCCCTGTAAAGATAGCATTTCCTCGATTAAAGATGATTCTTGTCGATTCTCAACGAAAGAGAACCTTTTTCCTTACGGTTCTTTTAAGAAAGCTAGCGTTTAACGATGTCGAAGTTTTCAATGCAAGAGGTGAAGAACTTGCAAACGACGAAGCCTTCAGGGGGAAATTCAATGTTGTGTTGATGAGAGAACTTGACAAATTACCCGTAAATGTTGAGATAGGTCTGCCCTTTTTGAAAAAGGGTGGCTCGCTTGTATTATGGAAGGGAAAAGGAGATATTGCAGAAGTTGAAAAATGTGGACAATTTATAAACAAACTTGGAGGGAAAGTAGGAAAAATTCAAAAATACACACTTGAAAGCGAAAGAGAAAGGTACTTGATCATTATCAAAAAAGTCAACCCAACACCGGCAAAGTATCCAAGGAGTTATTCTTCGATAATGAGGAGTCTTAAAAAAGGTGTATATACGTAAAAATTTCATAAGGATATTCGTAGTTTTAACTTTATCATTTTTTGGATTAAAAATTCTTATAAAGTATCTCATTCCTCTTGGTATTAAAGCCCTTGTTATTGAATCAGCAGTGCTTTTTTTAATCGGAATATTTTTCTATTTGATAGCAAAGAAAACAGAGTATCGCAGCAAAGAAGTATTTTTTGCTACATTATCAGCTGTGCTCGTTTATTTTTCTATTTTCGAAGTGCCAGATGCTATCGGTATTGTTTATCTGGGCAGCTTTTTAAGTCTTTTTGTCATTTCCTTCCTTGCCCTCCTTTTAATTCAAGGTGGCGAATTTCATAGAGTATTCTTTAACCTTATTCTGTCTTTACTTTTTCTTACAAGGTTTTTCACGCAATTGTACTCTAATTTAATCTTCTGTAACCTGCAATCTTCGCGAACAGGTTATTTTTATTTTGCGAGCATTCTCATTGTGGGAGCCTTGCTTGCAATTTTCTTTTTTATGAAAGGAACAAACAACAGCTATTTCGAGAAGACAAGCTTTTATTCTGCTGGATTTAGTTTTTCTGTAATCCTTGTCGTCCAGACGATTGTCATAATGGCGACTGGAAAATGATGGCTTATAGTGAAGCATAAATTTACCATTTTATTTTTTATATCTATTTTTGTTGTTCTTCTTTCAATTGGGGGCGCAAGGCCTAACAACAAAGATAACTATATTATATTGACCAGCAAAGACTTATCGCAATCTGCTCAGTTGTTTTATGATCTCAGGAAGAGCGATTTCAAGGTGTCTATCGTAACGATTGAAAACATCGGCTCAAATAAACCAGTAGAGATAAAAAAATATTTGAAAGAGCATTTTAACTCAGGTTATCTGCTTATCTTGGGAAGTGAGGACAAAATCCCTCGCCCCGAAATGTATCCTTCAAGCTTAAATCACTCTATCTCGTATACCTTGCCTGGTTTAACGGAAACGGACTTTTACTACAGTTTATTAAAAGAGAATATTGATAAAGATGAAGACGGATTTCCAGGAGAGCTTTTTGATGATAGGATATCAATAAACCCAGATCTTATAGTAGGAAGAATTCCATTCGACGACAACAATACAATTAGCAAGATTTTTAGTAATGAGGTTAGTTTCGTGGAGAATCCTCCTCAGAAAGCAGTTTTAACATCTTCATTTATTGCATTCCCTGGCGAAATTTATCAAGATGCAAAAATTTTCAATGGCGATGGAGCAAGGTTTAGCGAACTTGTAAAAGGTATTCTCTCCTGTGACACCGTTACTCTTTATGAGAAAAATGGTTCTTTCCCATCTGTTTTTGATTGTGATTTACCTCTCAATAAGGAAAATTTTTATGATGCGATAAAGGATGCAGGTCTTGTAGCCTGGGAGTCCCATGGCAGTAGTGGTTCAGCCTTTAGTGAATGGTGGGATGATAAAAATAAAAATGGTTTTCCCGATGACGGATTTCAGTTTCAACCGTTTATTTCAAAGGACGACCAGTTCAGCGCAAATGGTATTTTCTTTTCAGGAAGCTGCCTTAACGAGAACGGTAAAGACAATCTTGGAAAGACAGTCCTTTTGAAAGGAGGGATCGTTTTTATAGGTTCGACCGAAATTTCATTTACACCTTCATATTTTTCTTTGCCCGATGACGGAGGAACAGAGAGCATTGAATATTATTTTTTGAAGAATCTTATTCAGGGAGAAACTGTGGGTAGGTCTCTTTACTCATCTTTTCAATATTATTTTAATAATCTTTTGTGGAAAAATCTTGAAGATCCTGTCGAGGGAAGCCTGATGAATATTTATGACCTTAATATATACGGAGACCCTGCAATAATCTGGAAACTAAACTCTTCTTATGAAAATAAGCCTTCACGTATTATGCCAGCTATTGGTATCCCTATTACGTTCTTGAGTGATAAAACCTTTGAAGTTGAAGTGAATTTTGATAAAAAGAGAGATGCATTTGTTATATTTCCACGACATAATTTTTATATCAATTCAGTTTCTCAAAATAGTGCGATTATTGATAACGAGTTTGGGCTTGTGAGGTTAAACAGCGCACTGGGTGAGGTAACAATAAAAGGGAAAATTCGTGGCTCTGTTAATGGTACAATAAAGGTTCAAAATGAAGATGGAGAATCCTTTGTTAATATTTCTGCAAGTGGTTTTGATTTGAAGGATGTAAATTTCGATGGTACAATTGATACAAATGATTTTAAATCCATTATTGCTTCGTTCGGCAAAACATATATGAACGAAGGTTTTAATGAGTTCTGTGACCTCAATTTTGATCACAGGGTAAATGGGGTTGATCTTTTCAGGTTTTTATTTGGAGAATAGCTTGTAACGAGTAGACAAAATACTTAATTGAACTACTATAATACCCACTGCTTTTTAGAAAAAATTGGTCGTTATTTCCAGTATGAGATTTTAATTCTAAGAGCGTGTAGTAACTTTCAAGAATTCTTTCAAAAAGTAAAACCCTTTTCTAATTTTAAAATCTTGCAATTTTTTGTGTTATAATGACCAAAGGTGATATTATGACAATAAAAGATAGTCTTAAAATCAAACAACCGGAAAAAGTCGAAGATGTAATTACAAATTTTATCAAAGATAGTGTTTCGAAGTTTCATAGAGATGGAGCAATCATTGGCTTAAGCGGTGGTATTGATTCTGCGCTTGCCGCACTTCTCACGGTAAAAGCCCTCGGAAAAGAAAATGTCATTGCACTTTTTATGCCAGAAAGGGACAGCTCTCCCAAGAGTGAAAAGGACGCAATGCTTGTTGCCAATTCGTTGAATATAAATCTTAAAAAGGTTAACCTCACTCCAATTCTGAATGAAATTGGAGTTTACAAACTCGAACCCCCAGCAAGATTTATACCAAGGATAATTCAGAAAAAATATGTTTTAAATAAGTATATGAAATTTCAAGACGAAAATGAAACAACCTTTTTAAAGAGTTTGAAAGGCGGGGAAGGAATTGATGAGTTAAAGAGGGGTATCGCATATCACAGGATAAAACATAGATTGAGAATGGTGATGTGGTATTATTACGCAGAACTTTATAACTATCTTGTTATTGGTTGTTGCAATAAAACTGAAAAGCTCACTGGCTACTTTGTGAAGTACGGTGATAGTGGCTCCGACATTGAACCCATTGCAAACCTTTATAAAACACAGGTAAAAGAATTGGCACGATTTATTGGAGTGCCGGAGCAAATTATTGAAAAATCGCCCTCTCCAGACCTTATGCCCGGCATGACTGATGAATTTGCTCTGCAGATGAAATATGAAAATCTGGACATGATTTTATACGGATTTGAGCATAAAATTCCTGAAGCAGAAATCGAGAAAGAAGCAGGTGTTACTCCTAAAGATATAAATTACGTGAAGCAGCTGATGGACCTATCAAGACATATGAGGGAGATTCCTCCGTCTCCTGATTTGAAGGATTTGCTATAGTACTATTTTAATTTAAGCTTAAACTTTGCTTATTTATGTTGGCTAAAAGAAAGTTAAATTATAGAACAGGCTTGGAATCTCCTGCTCTTGTGCAAATGATTTATTTTCTATACTCTTTCCACTACCATTGCAATGCCCTGGCCCCCGCCGATACAGAGCGAGACGACTCCAAACCTATTTTGCCGGTACCTTAACTCGTGAAGGATTTTTGTTGTAAGTATTGCTCCACTTGCTCCAATTGGATGCCCTAGTGCAACCGCACCCCCGTTAACATTGAGCTTTTCGTCAGGAATGCCAAGCTCTTTTTTTACTGCAAGTGCAATTGCTGCAAATGCCTCATTTATTTCAAAAAGGTCTATATCATCAATTTTAAGTTTTGCTTTATTTAGTGCACTTTTTATTGCAGGAACTGGTGCAACGCCGAACATACTTGGTGAAACTGCAGACACAGCGTAAGAAACAACCCTTCCAGATATATCAAGATTAAATTCTCTTGCAACCTCCTCTGTCGAGAGAATCATTGCCGATGCACCTGTATTTAACCCAGGTGCATTTCCTGCGGTGATTGTGCCGTTTTCTTTGAAGGCTGGTTTTAAATTCCTTAGTTTTTCTATTGTTGCATCTTTTCTTACTGCTTCATCGGTATCAAATATAACATCCTTTCCAACATTTACAGGTACAATTTGATCCTTGAATTTTCCTTCGCTTATTGCCTGGCTTGCTTTCATCTGACTCTGAAATGCGAAAATGTCCTGCTCTTCCCTTGTTATATTATATTTGGGAACGAGATATTCCTCTGTTATCCATCCTGCGTGCTTATCGTTAAAAGCATCGTTTAGCCCGTCTGTAAGAATTGCATCGATGAATTTTCCTTCTCCAAGTCTGTATCCGTATCTTGCGCTTGTAAGTAAATAGGGAGCCTGATCCATGTTTTCCATCCCGCCCGTAAGCACCAAAGATGCATACTCTGACTGTATTTCCATGGTCCCTGTGAGAATTGCCTGCAAGCCCGAACCACATACTCTATTTATGGTCATTGCAGGAACACTGTCGTCTATGCCTCCAAAAATAGCAGCCTGCCGTGCGGGATTCATTTTTTCCCCGGCAAGAATCACATTTCCAATAATTACGTCTTCAAATCGTTTCGGGTCAACTTTTGTTTTTTCAAGAATCTCTTTTATTACGAATCCTGCCAGTCTTGGTGCAGGTATATCCTTAAGACTTCCTCCAAATTTTCCAATCGCAGTTCTGTATGGAGAGCTTATAAAAACTTCTTTCATAATTCCTCCTAAATTAAATTTAATTTTTTTGCTTCATTTAAAAGAAAATCCTTGAAATTTGGATGTGCAATATTAACCAGAGAGAGTACTCTATCTCTCACGCTCTTTCCCTTGAGATGAGCGATGCCAAATTCTGTTACAATGTAGTCAACATCCTGTCTTGGAACAGTAATAAAGCTCCCGGGAGTAAGCATCGGTACAATAGTTGAGATTGAGTCATTCTTTACGGTGGAACGCATTGCAATAATACCTTTTCCATCTTTTGACATTGTT
>Ga0210017_1000303_pt1 | contig 40581 bp, 33 predicted proteins | sample CryGeyCG2014_020_FD_183966 | JGI IMG/M metagenome (GOLD analysis project Ga0210017, IMG submission 183966) | Groundwater microbial communities from aquifer - Crystal Geyser CG08_land_8/20/14_0.20 (SPAdes) (version 2) | ecosystem: Environmental > Aquatic > Deep subsurface > Groundwater | place... | reverse complement strand
ACCTTCGCCCAAATTGCCTTCGGCAACTTCTTTTATCCGCAGGACGTTAAGTGAAATACGAAGTTATAGAAAAACAGTTTTTGCTCTCCCTTTAAAATTGCTGGGTAAATTTTTTTTTGGGGGGGGCAAAGTTTGCCCTTAAGATGTTTTTGAAAAAAAGTTTTGTTTTTCTTCCCCCTCTCCTTATCCGTCTGTATTGCCTTATTGTATAAGGAAAGTGGAAGTGTCTCAGGAAAGTGTTCTTTTTGACGGGGAGAGGATTAAAAGCTCTCTGCAAGAGTCGCCGAGCCCTCTCTGGGAGGGCGTTCCCGACGTAAGTCGGGACGGCGAAAGGGAGGGCATAAAGCGAGCCTTGATTTAGGAAGTATCCGAGCGCTATACACACGCACTGCTCGCAAGATATGCAAAATCTTTCGGCTCAAGCACTGAGGGCGAGATGAGTTAAATCAGGGTCCCTGTTGGGAGATAAAATAATTACGAATATCATCCCATAGGGAACCCCAGATTTTATATTGGGTTTTTTCGGCCAAAAATAAAAAGGGCAAGTTATAAGAAAATAATAACTTAGCGCCAGAGAGACGAAAGTTCGCTTTTGCTGACGCAAAATAAAAAGTTTCACTTTTAGCCAATCTTTTCTTTATGCCGCGCTATGTAATATTTAGATTTTTTGAGCTATCGATGGCTCAAAAAATTTAAATAGGCAGTCACCAATTTTCAAGGAGGTATTTATGAACAAATACTTTATCTATGCCCGCAAATCCACCGATTCAGAAGATAGACAAGTCTTATCTATTGAAGCGCAACTTGCAGAGTTAAGAGAGTACACTAAAAAAGAAAATTTGTTTATTAAGGAAGAGCTATTTGAGGCAAAGACTGCTAAACAACCTGGGCGTTTGGTTTTTAATGAGATGATAAAGCGTATTGAGCGAGGTGAAGCCAACGCTATTCTTGCCTGGCATCCTGACCGTTTAGCGAGAAACTCAATGGATGGCGGTAAAATCATCTACCTGACCGACACAGAGAAGCTGGTGGATTTGCGGTTTCCCACCTACACATTTGAGAATACTGCGCAAGGTAAGTTTATGCTCTCTATTATCTTTGGTCAGTCGAAATATTTTGTGGACAATTTATCTGAAAACGTTAAGCGTGGTTTCCGGCAGAAGCTCAGGCGAGGTGAATATCCCGGCTTTGCGCCGCTTGGCTACAAAAACAATACTCTTAATCACACAGTAGAGGTTGTGCCGGAAGTCGCAAACAAAATAAGAGAACTTTTCGAGCTATATTCGACTGGCCGATACTCAATAGACGCAATAAGAAAATTGGCGACTGCCTTTGGCTTGGCCAGCAGAAGAAAGCGTGGCAACCTAAGCAACAGCAATATCGGGCGTCTCCTCAAGAACCCTTTCTACTATGGCGCCTTTTGCTTTAATGGCGAGCTTTACGAAGGCACTCACCCACCAATCATCTCAAAGGAACTCTTTGATAAGGCGCAGGCTGCTTTATTGCTACGCAGTAAACCATGCAAAAATGGCCCTCATTATCATGTCTTTCGTGGATTTATACGCTGTGGCGAGTGTGGATGCTTAATAACCTCTGAAATCCAAAAGCAAAGATACATCTATTATCGCTGTACTAAAAAGCATGGCGAGTGCCATCAGCCATTTTTGCGTGAGGAGGCGCTCGTCAAACTAATCAACGAAGCAATAGATAACATTGCTATTAGCGGTGAGCTTAAGAGTTTCTTACTTAGCAAGGTTGATGAGGAAGCCTCGGCTAACTCTTCTCCTTGTGCGCAAACCCTTGCCATCAATGAGCGAATTACTGAAATAGACAGAAAACTTAATATGCTCTTAGACAGCTATCTTAACCAAGTTATCAGCGAAGAAGAATACAAGCGCAAGAAGTCATCGCTATTGAACGAACGCCTGGAAGTGAAAGAAAAACTAACAAGCTATGATGGCAAGGGTAAAGTTTGGCTCGAACTAGCTCGAACCTTCGTAACTTCTGCTGGCCAAGCCAGTTACATAGCGCGGAAGGGATCACTGGAAGAAAAACGGGAGTTTTTGAAAAAAATTGGCTCGAACTTTCGTCTCTCTGGCGCTAAGTTATTATTTTCTTATAACTTGCCTTATTCGTTTCTTGTCGAAAACCGCCCAAAAATTTTTTGGGGTGAGCGAGGGGACTCGAACCCCCGACCTCATGGGCCACAGCCATGCGCTCTAACCAATTGAGCTACGCTCACCATTCTTTCTGCGCCCGGCGCGACTCGAACGCGCGGCCACCTACTTAGAAGGCAGGTGCTCTATCCGGCTGAGCTACGGGCGCTACTGTATGTTATTCTACAAAAACGTCTCCTGTTATACAAGTGTAGGTCTCTTTTAAACAGGACGGGGATTAAATATCAGTTAATAGTTTTCACACAGTAATTCATAATATGCTTTTGGATGTGCGCATGCCGGGCACTCTTCAGGTGGTTCGGTGCCCTCATGAATGTATCCGCAGTTCCGGCATCTCCACCTTACAACCTTTTCCCGTTTAAAAACTTTCCCCTTCTCAATATTTTCACGAAGAGCAATGTATCTTTCTTCATGACCTTTCTCTGCAACTGCAATGCTCTGGAGCACATCTGCTATTTCCTTAAAACCCTCTTTCTCCGCTACCCGTGCAAACTCAGGATACATCTTTGTATGTTCGTAGTTTTCGCCTCTGGCAGATGCTTTCAGGTTTTCTTTCGTACCTCCAATTACACCTGCAGGAAATGCAGCAGAAATCTCGACTTCGCCGCCATCCAGAAACTTGAAGAGCCGCTTGGCATGTTCTTTCTCATTGTCGGCAGTTTCAAGGAATATAGCGGAGATTTGCTCGTAACCCTCTTTTTTTGCCTTGGAACCAAAGTATGTATACCGGTTCCTCGCCTGTGACTCCCCTGCGAAAGCAGTCAGGAGATTTCTCTCGGTTTTTGTCCCTTTCAATCTTTCCATCGCTCTACCTCCTTATTTGAATACCATCCTTGTTTCCTTGTGCCACATTACAAAATCCAGATAATCCATAGGTATTCTGATTCTTCGCGATAGCTCTCTCATTTTTTCTTCTATTTTTAGATATCTCGCAGATGAGAGCGATACTGGAATCTTATTTATTGTGCCGAGCAATTTTAGATTTCTCATTACGTGCCTGTCAAGAATTGCAAAATTATCCCCGAAACCAATGTTCCTCAAGAAATGGCTTGCCTCTTTATACCCAATACCTTTCACGTTTTGCACCAGCCATCTCCTTGCGTTTTCTACAGAGCCAAAGTTATTCAACTTTTTCTTGATTGACAATTTCCCTTTAGAGGTAAACAACCTTGCCGCCCCGATAATGTACCTGGTTTTGTTGTACTTAAACCGTACACCGTTCAATTCTTTTGCAATTCTATTTACATCTCGCCGCAGGAATAAATTCTTTTCGCGCAGACGCTCTACGGCAGCCCAACAAGAAGTTGCTTTTGATTGTGGCGTTAGTATACAGAAAGCGAGTTCCGCAAAAATGTCTTCATCTGTCCCAACTTCCCGGGTACGGGAAAATTCATCCAACCGGGCTTGTATTTCATTACGGAGGACAAAATAAATCCTCTTGATTTCTTTGAGAGTATCATTCCTGCCGTCCATAAGCTGACATTACTTTGTAGAAAGCTCTACAAGTTTCGCCGTTACGCCAGGAAGAATACTTAACTTCCTTGCAAGCCCACGTTTATCTTTCTTATTTCCAACCAGTTCAAGAATTATAAGTCCGCTTTCCGAACAATTACCAAGTACTCCGTCATGAATCCCCAGCCGCGTTTTTATAATACATCCCCACGCTGTGAGAATTTTTTGGACATTTACGACAGTTTCTTTCCGCTTCCCTACGACAATAATCAAAATACTTTTTTCCATATCATCCTCCCAAGGTGATGCCTGGTTATCGCATCCTATACTATTGAAAAGAGAAATCCCGAGGATAGAGCTAAAATGCTGATAATTGCCAGATATATGAGCAGAGTTTTGATACCGAACTCCTTTCTCAAGACCAAAATAGTCCCCAAACTTGTGACCGGTCCCACAATAAGCAACGTCATCCCAGCCCCGATATTCATTCCTTGCACTATGAAAGCATGAACCAGTGGAACACTGGCAGTGGAGCAGATATACATCACAAGTCCAAAGACAAGGCTAAATAGATACCCAAGGCCACCACTGAAATAATCTCCGATAAATCTACCCACCGGGGCAACCGCTGCCACCACCGCTGCCAGAGCCAGGCCCAAGAGCAGCTCGGGCCCAATCTCCTTGACCATATCCACAAAGGCATATTTTAAGACGTGCTTTAACCTGTGGGCGATGTTTGTGGAGTGAGCCTCCAAATATCCTTCCGGGCTAGTCTCAAATGCCTGCTGGCAGTGGGAACAGCAAAAATAATAAACCTCTCCGTTATATTCTGTTTTAGTCGCCTTCCCTATTTCTACATTCATCCCACAGACTGGGTCTATGGCTATCTGTTTATTTTGAGAGGCGAAACCTCTAGGTTTTACCTTAATCAAGTTTCCAATAAGGCCCATAACGAGCCCCATCACTATCACGGTAAAGAATATGAACACGGTGAACTTTATCCCCAGCAGGGCATAGCTGACCAGGAGAGCGGTTATGGAGGTAGCTGGCGTTGCAACCAGAAAGGCTAGAACCGGCCCTAACTTCGCCCCTTTTTGGTGCAGGCTCACCGCCACCGGGAGGGAACCAAGGCAACAAATGGGAAGGATTGTCCCGGCAAGGGTAGAATAGAGAATCGGCTTTATACCCTTTCCGCCGAGATATCTTTCCACCCATCTTGATGGAATGAATTCATGGATTAGTCCACTCAAGAGAAAACCTATCAAGAGAAAGGGCAATACCTCAATGAAATAATCCTTGAATGCTGTAAGGAATTCGATTATCATATTCATCACGCTACCAATCGTATATTAGTTATGCCGAGTAATATTTCGTATAACGGCTGGCGGAAGAGAAGCCCAAAGGGCTTGGTCGGGGTGCGGGGACTTGAACCCCGGACCTCTTGCTCCCAAAGCAAGCGCGCTGGCCAACTGCGCTACACCCCGATTTCAACTTCTATGGGGACAATTATACTACAAGAAGGCAGGTAAGACAAGTGGGGAAAGTAAGACAAGATTGCCAGTATGATGGTACGGGATTCTTCGCTGCGCTCAGAATGACACAGGGCACACAGAATGATAATGAACGACTAAACCCGGACATTCTTAAGGACCTGTATAGCAGCAAGTATTGCATGTGTACGGTGGCTTATCTTTTGCTTTACTCTAAGTCCAAGCTGGCCAAACGTTTTATCATAGCCAGAGGGAATAAACAGCGGGTCATAACCAAAGCCGGCCTCACCGAGTAGCTCACGAGAGATACACCCATCAACCGTACCTTCGACTACCCTTTCGTCTCCATTTGGAAAAGCGATTGCGGCAACACAACGGAACATTGCCTTGCGGTTCTCAAACTTTTCCATCATTGCCAGCAACTTCAGGTTATTATCGCGATATACACAACCTTTACCTGCAAAACGTGCAGAATAGACACCAGGCGCACCGCCGAGCGCCTGAACCTCAAGTCCAGAATCTTCTGCGAGAGTTGCCTTGCCTGTAAAATCTCTGCCGGCTCGCGCCTTCTTTAGCGCATTTTCTCTTTGTGTCTTGCCATTTTCAATAACCTCTGGATAACCGGGAAAGTTTTCGGGACCAAAAAAACTAATGTTATCTAATCCAGCGCTCAGAAAAAGCTCTTTTATTTCCAGTAACTTATCCTGGTTTCTGGTTGCAATTACAAGTTCCATATTTTCTTATTATCACGCATTAGCCCCAGAATTAGACCCGACAAGTGAAAACGTTCTGCCACGTTAGTGGCAGGTTGTTATATCCCGCCAACAGTTTTCTTTTCTATCTCAATAATCCTGTGTATTCCATTTTTTGCAAAATCCAGCATTTTGCCCAGGTCGTTCATATCAAAAGCATGCTTCTCAGCCGTACTCTGTATCTCTATAAACTTATCGTTTCCGGTCATAACGACGTTCGCATCAACTGATGCATTGTTATCTTCTATTTGACAGAGGTCCAGTAAAATTTCACGGTCTACCACTCCTACGCTTACAGCTCCGAGATAGTCCGTCAGTGGAAACCTCTTAATTAATCCGAGCCGTAACCACTCCTGCGAGGCAAGTGCAAAGGCAACGAAACCACCTGTAATTGAAGCGGTTCTCGTCCCGCCATCCGCCTGAAGGACGTCACAGTCAACAACGACTGTTCTGTCGCCAAGCGCTTTGAAATCAGTGACTGCACGCAGCGACCTGCCTATGAGACGACGGATTTCTGCCGTGCGGCCGCCTCTAAGTGACCTTTCGCGTGACGTGCGACGAGTTGTCGCGCGCGGAAGCATCGCATATTCCGCAGTAACCCAACCGCCCTGCCCTGGCCCGAGATGAGGAGGCAGAACATCCTGAAGCGTGGCGGTGCAAAGCACGCGGGTATTACCTACTTCAATGAAAACCGAGCCTTCCACACTTGATATAAAATCTGGCGTTATTTCCATCTCTCTTAACTGGTCATTCATACGTCTGTCAATCCGCATATCAACCTCTCAATTCTATCTTTCTCTTTAATAATTAGATCTTCTCTCTGGTGAACTTTCTCAACTACTTCCGGTTTGGCGCGTGAAACAAAATCTTGATTCATGAGTTTTGTATGAACTCCCAAAAGCTCCTTATCCAGTTGTTCTAATTTTTTACTTAGACGGACGCGCTCCTTATCAATATTCAGTATATTGCCAAGTGGAATGAATATCTCCGCAGGACCAAGAACTGCCGCAGCTGAACCGGCAGGGCGGGAAATTTTCCTTCCAGCATTGATTTTATCTACGTTTGCCAGAAACTTTACCGTCTCAGCATTATCCAGTACCACAGAAGGTTGCTTTTCATCTGAGCAGCTGACCACTACGTCAACTTTCGTTTTTGCTGGTACGTCGAAAGTTGCCCTGACAGCACGAATCTCAGCTACAATACCTTGAACCAGGAGCATCTTTTGCCACGATTCTTTATCAAGCAGCACAGGTTGCAGGCGAGGCCATTTACTCTCAAATATACTGGTTTCTATGCCGGTGATTTCGCCAAGCATGCTCCATATCTCCTCCGTGATATATGGCATAACCGGATGCAGGCATTTTAACGTTTGTCCAAGTACGTAAGCAAGCACATGGCAAGTAGCAGTTTTCTTGGGCCCTGGCGGCGCAGGTCTAAATCCACTTCCTGCTTTCTCATCTTCTACCGCTTCATACAATACTGGTTTACATAGTTCAAGATACCAATCGCAAAATTTACTCCAGAAGAAATCATAAACCAGCCGTGCAACTTCGCTGATACGGTACTGGCTGAATGCCTCATTTATCTTATCTACGGTATCATTCAGTTCACAAAGTATCCATCTGTCGGCAAGTGATGCTGCTTCGGGCATTTCCTCTAATTTGGCAATTTTTTCGCCACCACCGGAAAGATTAAGTAGTACAAATCTGGAAGCATTCCATATTTTATTTGCAAAGTTTCTGCCTTCAATAAAATCATTTTCTGAAATCTGAATGTCCCTGCCGAGAACTCCATTCTTGGCAATGGAATAACGCAACGCATCGGTGCCATACTTATCCATAATAACGAGGGGGTCGATTACATTGCCGAGCGTCTTACTCATCTTTTTGCCGGTTTTATCCCTGACAATACCATGTATATAAACGTTATGGAATGGGACATCCCCGAGAAAATATAAGCCCATCATTATCATACGACTGACCCACAAATAAAGAATTTCATATCCTGTTACCAAAACTGTGCCCGGATAGTAGTAAGACAGTCCCTGGGTTTTATCAGGCCATCCAAAAGTTGAAAAAGGCCACAGAGCTGAAGAGAACCATGTATCAATTACGTCAGGGTCCTGAATCATATCGGCCGAACCGCAATAGGGACACTTTTCTGGCTTATCAACTGAAAAAACGGGCTTGCACTGTCCATCGCCGTGATTCTGTCCGCCAAGCGATTCTGGCAGGGAATTTTTACAATACCAGACTGGCATCTTGTGACCCCAGACAATTTGCCTGCCGAGGCACCAATCCCTGAGATTTCCCAGCCACAACTCTAGCGGCTTCTGCCATGACTGGGGATAGAATTTAATGCGATTGCTATGGACTGCCTCAAGCGCAGCAAGCGCTATTGTATGTGTTTTCAGATACCACTGTTCGCTTACCAGTGGTTCCAGAACCGTGCCGCAACGGTAACAAACCGAAAGCGGAACAGTGTAGTTCTCTGTCTTTTCAAGAAGCCCCTGCTCTCCAAGGTCTGCTATGACGGACTTCCTGCATTCATACCTGTCCATACCTGAGTATTTGCCTGCGCTTTCAGTCATCCGCGCATCGCGGCCAATTACTTCAACAAACTGCAAATTGTGGCGTTTCGCAATTTCAAAGTCATTCGGGTCATGACTCGGCGTAACTTTAACTGCACCTGTCCCGAATTCGGGGTCAACAACTTCATCAGCGATAATTGGTATTTCGCGGTTCATGAGCGGCAAAATAACTTTCTTGCCCACTAAATTGCCATGACGTTTGTCTTTCGGATTTACTGCAACAGCCGTATCTCCAAGCATTGTCTCAGGCCGCGTTGTAGCAACCGTAACTTCTCCACTGCCATCCACGAGTGGATATTTTATGTACCACAAGTGTCCTTGCTGCTCATTAGATTCTGTTTCCAGTTCTGAAAGTACGGTGTGACAGCGCGGACACCAATTCACGATATAGTTGCCACGGTATATCAATCCGCGTTCATAGAGCATACCAAATGCGTGATATACTGCACGGCTGCAGGTCTCATCCATAGTGAACCGGAGGCGGTCCCAATCAAGTGCGCACCCAAGACGTCTCAATTGCTCCAGAATCTGACATCCTGTTTCTTCTTTCCATTTGAGAATTGCATTCAGTAGAGACTCTCTCGTAAGCGATTCTCGGCCAATTCCTTTTACGAGCAGTTGTTTTTCTACAACGTGCTGAGTTGCAATTCCGCCGTGGTCTGTCCCTGGCAGCCATTCTGTATTGTCCCCTGTAAAGTGACCCCAGCGAATAAGCGCATCCTGCAGAACAGCATTAAGCGCATGACCCATATGCAGCGAACCAGTAACATTTGGAGGAGGTATGACTATCGTAAATGGCTTGCGTTTTTGGTCTGGCTCGCTGTGGAATAAATGCTTTTCAAGCCAGAAATTGCGCCATTTACTCTCTATTTTTGATGGTTCATACCTAGATGGTATTTCCATTTGAAAGTCTATTATAACAGATTTTATTGCACCAGGCAAATTGACTTAAACGGTTTCATTATGCTATTATGAACAATATGAAATTCATGGATAGAATACGCGCTAATGCAAAGGTTATCCTGTGGATAATTGTAGGTGCATTTATAGGTGGTGTATTTCTCTGGAACATTACAGGACCGGTAACTGATGCAATTGCAAAGGTAAACGGTACAAAAATCCCAATCCGCTGGTATGAGCAAAATTTGTATCTGCGTCTGAGGCAGATGCACGATAACGACGAGGAAACGCCAGCCGGCCCGGATCTCAAACGCCTCAAGCAACAGATTGTCCAACAACTAATCCAGGACGAGCTCCTTTATCAGAAAGCAAAGGAACTGGGAATCCAGATTACCGATGAAGAGGTTGCAAATACTATACGCTCGCTACCACAGTTTCAACGTGACGGAACTTTCTACAAGCAACTCTACGTTCAGGCACTGAACTACTACTACCACAGTACTCCAAAGGACTTCGAGGAAACCATACGGCGAATGCTTGCAGCACAGCGCGTTCGCAATCTTATTCTTTCAATTACAATGGTTACTGACGAAGAAATAAAGACGCAATACGCAGCGAGGCACAATGGAGAGACAAAAGGACTGAAGGACGAAGAGGAAAGCAAAAAATTCCGTCTTCAGCTGCTGCAGGAAAAGAGAATTGCTATGTTCAACGGCTGGGTTAATGTGGCATTCCGGGACTCACGGGCTGAGAGTTATCTTGACCGTTTGGAACAGCAAGGCGGTTAAACAATCCGTCAAGGACGTAACCTGCAATCTGCGCAGTAATAACTCCTGTAATTACACCTGTGACCATAAGGACAGGTGCGAGCCACAATATTCCTCCGTGTTTTATAAACAATACCCACGCGAGCGCAAGCTGTACCAGGTTGTGAGTAACAGCGCCCGTCACGCTTACTCCGGTTAATCCAAAACGAGCAGGATTTCGCGACCTGCCGCGCGGTATAATGCCCATAGCAATGCATGAGATAGTTGCACCGCCAAAACTCAAAAAGAAAGCTGGAGAACCCGAAGTTCCGAGAAACAAACTGCCAATTACTGTTCTTAACATACTAACTCTGATAGCCATACGCCAACCATATCTGTACAGCGCTATAAGAGTAATGACATTCGCGAGTCCCAAACGTAGCCACGGGAGCGGACGTGGAATCACGCTTTCCGCAATCTGAATACTTGCGCCAAGTGCAACAAGAATTGCAAATATTTCTACATTTTTTTTCTGTATTTGGTTACTCATTTCAGCACTAAGTAATCCTCTGTGGTTCTGCCACAATTTGCACAATTCCCGTCGGTAAGACCCGCTAATTCAGTCAGATAACCACGGCGGGATATAACAACATGGCCACAATCCGGGCAAGTGGTATCCTGCTCAGGTTCTTCTACCACATTACCAAGATACACAAATTGCAGTCTCTCGCGCGCTACATCGCGCAACCGGTGCATAGTAGCAAACGGCGTTGCTGGCTCGTGGAACTTGTACGCCGGATAATATCTGGAAAGATGGTACGCTATGAGTTTATTCCGCTCAGCCAGCCAGGAAGTCAACTTGCGTATTTCTTCATCTGAATCATTTAGTCCGGGAATAACGAGAGTAGTAACCTCCACGTGTTTGTGTTCTTCGAGCATCATTTCTATCGTCCTGAGTACAGATTCAAGATGACCACCGCAATACTTCACATAAAAACCCTGAGAAAAAGATTTTAAATCAATATTCGCCGCATCTATAAAAGGCAAAAGCTCAGCAAATGGTTTTTCCTGTATGTAACCATTTGTAACAAGTATATTCTTCAACTCTTGCTTATGCGCCAGTTGCGCCGTATCAAAAACATATTCATAATTTATCAATGGCTCATTGTAAGTGTAAGCTATTCCGGGTGACGCGTATTCCCGGGCAAGTTCTATTACGACTTCTGAGGATAACTGCCTTGTTGGAACCTCACCAGGCAAAGATTGAGAAATGTCATAATTCTGGCACCACGGGCATTTCAAATTGCAGCCAATTGTGCCGAGCGAGAGAACCTGCGTTCCAGGAAGGAAATGAAAAAGCGGCTTTTTCTCGATAGGGTCTAGACCGACGGAAGTATACTTGTCATAAAGTAATGCGTAAAGAGTGCCTTTATCATTCTTGCGTACCCGGCAATTCCCGGCATGCCCATCTCTAATCATACATAGAGTTGGGCACAACTGGCACTGGATGGTATCGTTCTTACCGGCAGGTTTCCACCAGAGAGCTTTGTGCATCTTTTAAGTCATCGATTTTGCCCACTTTATGTAGTGGACAAGTGGGATATGTGCCGGGCACACGTAAGCACAAGCACCACACTCTATGCAATCTTGTGGCGAAACGGTACGCACTTTTTCCCATTCTCCATAGCGGGCATATCTCGCTATCAGTAACGGATAGAGGTTCATTGGGCAGACATCTACACAACGCGCACAGCGAATACAGGCATCTTCTTCAAAATAAGCGCTCTCGGATTCAGTAAGAACGATGATTCCACTCGTTGTCTTGGTAACCGGAACGTCCACGTTCACTTCCGCGGTGCCCATCATAGGACCACCAGATATTATTTTGCCAGGTTTCCTGTCGTATCCACCACAGGCATTTATGACATCTCTATAGGTAGTACCGACAGGGACCAGAAGATTCATTGGATTTTTAACACAGCCAGCAACAGTTATTACTCTTTGGACAAGAGGCATGCCGGTTTGCGCAGACCTTGCAAGCGCAGCAAGCGTAGCAACGTTATGGACAACGACACCAACCTGAAACGGCAGCCCGCCTGCCGGTACCTTACGCCCGGTCAGTGCATATATCAGTTGCTTTTCCCCGCCTTGTGGATACCTTGTCTTTAGTTGGATAATTTCAATTTTATTGTCATACCCGATTGCTTCTGATATTGATTCTATTGCTTCTGGTTTGTTATTTTCTATGGCTATTATGATTCGCTCAGCACCAACTGCGCGCGCAGCAAGCTTGCTTCCTGCAATTATCACTTCAGGTTCTTCCACCATAAGACGAAAATCACAGGAAAGCACCGATTCGCACTCACAACCATTAACTATAAGTACGTCTATCTTCTGGCCTGCTGGTGGCGACAGTTTAATGTGCGTTGGAAAACCAGCGCCGCCCATGCCAACAAGACCTGCATCCAGCGCAACCTGAACTATCTCCTGTGGTTTCAATGACTCAATATTGCGGGGTTTTGGAGGGTTAATAACAATATTCTGATTGTCGTTTTCAATTATTGTTGCAGGCGCACTACGCATCAATGGATGCGCCCATCCGGTAATATCTACAACCCTTCCAGAGATGCTGGCGTGAACGTTCGCACTGCACCCTTGTGCTGCACTTGCTATTAATTGCCCTTTTTTTACGTAATCATCAACTGCAACTACCGGCTCTGCTGGCTTGCCGATATGCTGGGATAATGGGATATAAACCTTCGTTGGGCTCTTGATTTCTTGAATGCTTTTGAACCTCGTAAGTTGTTTTAAGTCCGGTGGATGCACTCCGCCTGGAAACCTGTATTTTGCACTGTCAACTTCTACCAATTATCCTCCCATTCCTTCAAATGCTTTAAGGAAAGCTTCAACGCACGGCGCATCAAATTGTTTGCCTGAACCCTCTTTTAATTCCTTGAAAGCATACTCATTAGTTAACGCTCCACGGTAAGGTCTATCAGAAGTCATTGCATCATAACTGTCAGCAACAGCCATAATACGGCCAAACAAAGGAATGTCTTCTCCTTTCAACCCATCTGGATAACCACCACCGTCGTAACGTTCGTGGTGAGACCTGACTGAAGGGACAATGTCAGCAAACTGTTTAATTGGGGCTAGCATATCAGCGCCGATAGCAGGATGCTTCTTTGCTAAATTCCACTCATCATGACTCAATTTTTCTTCTTTTCTCAAGATGCTTTCAGATACGCCTATTTTGCCTATGTCGTGCATCTGAGCAGCTATCCATAACCTTTTTAACTGACTTGAGTCCAGACCAAGCTGGGTGCCAATCAACTGTGAGTATTTAGCAACTCTTTCAGAGTGACCTCTTGTATATGGGTCTTTTGCATCGATAGCGGCAGCAAGCGTCTTGACAGTCGAACGGAATAGAGCGTCCAGGTCTTCGTAAAGCCGCGCCTTTTCTATGGCAATAGCTGACTGAGCAGCAAGCGAACGGAATAGAACAAGGTCATCTTCCATAAAATGGCCTCCGTCCTTTTTGTTTATGACCTCAACCACTCCGATTATTTTCTCCTGTAACTTCAAGGGTACGCACATAACGCTTGTCGTCTTTATACCGGTTTTCTCATCAACACGTTGAGAAAACCTTGGGTCATCACTGGCGTCGCTAACGAGCACCTCTTCCCCGGTTTGAGCGCAGGAACCCGCAACGCCCTCGCCAAGGGCAAGTGACATTTTTTTAACTTCTTCCTTCTTCATGCCACTAGCAGCAACAAACCGCAGGCGCTTGCTTTCTTCGTCAATCAGCAAGACCGAACATCCCTCTGCATTAAGCAGATTCATTCCAATTTCCATTATGTTGTCAAGCAGTTTTTCAAGCTCCAGCGATGAACTTATAACAAGAGTTGCTTCCATTATTTCGTTTAGTTGCGAGATTTTACGCTGTAAACGCGAGAATGACAGGTTGCTTTTTACAAAACCCATAATTTCACCTGAGACCGATTGTAGTGATTCTATGTCGGTTTCAGTAAAACCGGAAAGCCGGTTGATAAAAGTGCATACTATTTTCAACTCATGCTCGTGACTAAAATTAACTATAATGCCATTCTCTATTTTGACGCCTAACGCCTCGCTCAATCCAGAAGATAAATCGCTATTTTCTTCTCCGATAAGAATATTGTCATTCACGTTCTCAAGTATCTCAGATATCCTATTTATATCTACGTTCTCTTTTGGATTTGCCACAGTAACTTTCATACCAGAAGTTACGTCTGCCATCATTATTGCTACCGTCTGACATCCCATGCTTCCTATAAGTATTCCCGCAAGGTCACTGAGCATATCTTCGATGTTGCCTTCATGGCCAAGCAACCTGGATGCTTTGCCTACGAGTTCCATCTTGAGAACTATATCATCAAATTTCGAAACTGTCTCACCAGTCATAACATACTCCAGTCCCTATTGATATTGCTGCAATTTGTCCGACACGCGATAGTTCAGTAAATGTCTGAAAAAGTTTTAGATAGAAAGTCCAGTGGATTCTGCCTTCAGGAAATAACCTGACGCCTATTTCTTCCTGTATGCCAAAGGTCTGGTCAAACCTTGAGAACGATTGAGTATACTTATCGCCACGGCCCGCACTGACAATATGGTCAACACCGCTGGACAATTCTACAGAATAATAACCAAAACATATTGTAGGCCCTATACCGAGATAAAATACATCGCCAATCTGATACTGAAATGTTAATCCCAATGGGAAAACTATAAGAAAATCGCTATACCCATCTGTTACCGTAGCACCATCTATATCATATCCAATTCCTGATGAACCGTGAAAATAGAAATCCAGGGAGTACTGGGCTCCTAAATTCTCCCAATAATTTACTCCGTAGAGACCGAGTCCAACACCGCCAAGCTCTCCCATCTCTGAGCCTTTACCAATCACTGTGCCAACGTTCAAACCAGCACGCCAGGTAACTGCGGATACAGAGGTCGCTATCAACGTCAAAAAGATTATTGCAAAAGAAATAGCCGGTAATAACCTGTCGTTGCGGAGGGACTTTCGTCCACAAAACAATCCCATATCAGACACCACCCTCCTCACTGATAGAATTATCTTAGTAAAAGGTATAGTATTGCCTTCTGAACATGAAGACGGTTCTCTGCCTGGTCAAAAACAACCGACATCAGTCCATCTATTACTTCATCCGTTATCTCATCGCCACGATGAGCAGGAAGACAATGCATAACTATCGCGTCACTCCTGGCATGCTTGATTAATTCTGAATTCACCTGGAAACTATGGAATATTTTTTTACGTTTCTCAATCTCATCATCCTTTCCCATTGAAGCCCAAACGTCGGTGTAGATGACTTCAGCGTCTGCTACGGCGTCGATTGCAGAGTGAAGTATCTCGATATCACCGCCAGATTTATTTGCGCGCTCATGCGCCTTGTTTAACACGTTGCTATCAGGCTCATAGCCAGAAGGACAAGCAACAATAAGATTGAAACCCAGGCAACCAGCAGCACTAATCCACGAATTGCACACATTATTGCCATCTCCTATGTAAGCAATCCGTAATTTACTGAAATCAAATGAAGTTGGGTTTATGTTTTTCTTCTCTATTATTGTGAACAAATCTGCCAGTATCTGACATGGATGACATAAATCAGTCAGTGCATTTATGACCGGCACTGAAGCAAAACGCGCAAAATCTACCACGAACTGATGAGAATACGTCCGTATCACCACTCCATCTACGTAACGAGAAAACGTTAATGCAGTGTCACTGACGCTTTCGCCACGCTTGAGCTGCAAATCCTGTTCTCCGAGATATAGCGCAGTTCCTCCAAGCTGATGCATCCCAACCTCAAAGGATAGCCGTGTCCTGGTAGACGGCTTGTGAAAAATCATTGCAATAGATTTCCCCCTAAGAGGGCTAAATGAACGTCCAGATTTGAACTTTTTCTTAATACTAGCACTAAAGCACAAAATTTCCATTATATCATCGACACTGAATTCGCTTATTGAAATCAAGTCCTTTTTCTTCGTCATATCTACATTATACTACTTCTTTTGACAAACTTCTACAAGAACCGGCACATCTACCGGGCTATTTTCGAAAAGTCCGTTCTTTACTATAACCAATGTTATGCCACCAGTCCTGCGCGCCTACACGAACACGGTACCTGCCACGCTCAATAGAAATCTCGCTTGTGTCAAAAATGTAAGGTGGGTCCCATAAATAACGCCCCTGCCTTTCCCATTTACCACTTCCCATCTTGCTTATTTCCAACCAGGCACAAACAATGTCAGTTCCTTCTACTTGAACGTGGATAAAATCAGGATGGACATCTGTAACTGTTACATTAACGCTATGTTTATTCTCAGGAATAAGCTTTATTGCAATTGCCGGTTCATAAAACGAAATAGGCCGCCAAGTCCCGGTACTCGGGTCACCATGATGGCCATCAACCAACCACGTATTTTGTGCACCAGGCGGTGGCCCGATGTGATATGGACTTGCCTCCTGGATATTTTCCATACTACCGGAAGCAAGTATCGGGCATGTTGAAACTGAAACAAAGCCAGGCTCATCTACCCATAGCGCAACGTAATTGGGCTCTTTCTTTGACAGTGCAGAGAGCGGGATTTCTATCCAGAACCATCTTGCTTCTCCAACACCAACGAGCGGCACAGCAGGGTCGCCTTCAAGCGGAATATCGCGCACATATACCAGATTAAACGAGTTTTTTCTGCTCCATTTCTTATCCTGCGAAATTCCTATATTGATAGTTGCATCTTTCTCTGGCTTGCTCCGGCCAAGTTTTGCTCCAAGGAACGCGAGTTTGTAATCATCACGTTCAGGAATCGGCGGAAGTTCCTGAACCCACCCATGGTCATAACCAACGTACCAGTTACCTGTCCATCCGCTCGTAGCAAAATACTGATAGTCATTCGGTGACGGAAGTTCACTAACAAATAGAGGTACTGCATCTCCATCAAAACTACTCTTATTATCGTTACGACTGATACCCGGATCGGTATCCGGATAATCACCCGCATAAACACAAAGAGACCACATAATAAGCAAGGCAAACACGCACAAATAGCGCTTATACAGATTCATTTTTTATGCCTTCTTTAACCATCATTGGAAACAATGCATAAAAAGGATTGTGAGTTTTTCGTTTCAGTCATAAAATTTTAGCTATAAGGTGAGATAGTGAGCATTTAAGGGAAGTTCCTGAGAAATTGTCATTGCGGGGAGCGCCCATAGGGTGCGACGAAGCAATCCCCTGCAACTAAGCCACTAATTACTATACCTGTTTTACAGCTTGTATACCAGATATTTTTGCTTTTAACGCCTGTTCTACGAAATTTGTAATCGTGAACTGCGCCGCGGGGCAAGAAGCACAACCGCCACTAAGACGCACTTTGATTATTGATTCATGGGTCACATCAACCAATTCTACATTACCACCATGAGAACGTAAATATGGCCTGATATCATGTTCCAGCACTTGCTCGACCTGCGCCTTATCAATTGCCATATAACCTCCATGTGAATGTTTTTCTCAACTACATTATCATTGTGGGGTACGCGCTTTATTTTTCCCCGGTTTTCTCTTTCTTTGCTGGCTTTTCTGGCTCAAGCTCAATACGCAGCCGACTCGCAGCAAGTTCTCCAATAAACTTAATATTACGGTCAACGGATGCAGCTGCTGCTTTAATTGCCGCTACAACTTCATCCGTAACTTTCCCTATGTCAGCGAGCGCCTGAATTGCCTTCACGCGCACCGCTTTTTCTGTACTCTGCGCCTGCTCAAGCGCTCCTTTTAGTCCACTATCGTCGCCAAGTCTTCCAAGTGCACCGGCAAGCTCGCATATAAGGTCAGAATCTTTTGTGTCTACAAGCAACTTCTTGAGTTGTTTTACTGCAGATTTGTCTCCAATATCGCCGAGCGCGCGTGTCGCTTGTGACTGGACCTGAGTCTTTGCATCAGAAAGTGCCGCTATAAGAGAAGGGACTGCTTCCGAAACACCAATTCGTCCAAGTGCACGTGCAGCTTCAGCACGCACCCTCCACTCCTTGTCGTTCAGCGCCTTTATCAAACCGTCTGCTGCCTGTGGGTCTTTGATTAAACCCAGCACTTGCGCCGACTGGATTCGGACGCCTTCATCTTTGTCTCGCTCAAGTGCCTTGAGAAGCGGTTTGACTGCCTTATTATCCCTGATATACCCGAGCGCAACAACGGCGCTTATACGGACGTCGCGACTGGTATCGCTGATGCATTCAACAAGTGAATCAACTGCTTCACGTGCTCTCATCCGTCCAAGAGCATCGCAAGCATTCATCCTCACACCGAAATCCTCATCTTTTAGTGCATCTATCAGCGCCGGCACAGCGGTTTTGTCGCGCAAATTTCCAAGTTCCTGAGCAGCAGTCCGTCTTGTTGCAATATCCTCGCTCTTAAGCCCCTGGATTGCCTGTTCTACAGGGCTTTTATTGCCTTCATTCTTTTGCGGTTCTTGAGCCCACGTAACTGTCGTTAGCCCAATCACCAGAACTAAACTCAATAACTGTAAAGTTAATCTTTTCACTCTCTCACCTCCGTCCGCCGCTTCGTATTTTTTCAAGCGCGCGTTCTGCTTCTTTTTTAACTCTATCGTCAGGGTCCTTCGTAAGTTTTTCCAGCACAGAAGTTGCCTTCTCCAGGCCAACAGCACCAAGTACCCTCGCCGCTTCAACGCGGATAATAGGGCTTTCGCTTTCGGCCGCTTCGATTGCCAGTTTATATCCACGGTTATCGTGTAGCATACCAAGTGCGCCGGCTGCTGCAAGTTGCACCTTAAGACTGGAGTCACCGAGTGCCTCTATCAGTACCCGCTTGCCTGTTTTGTCTCCCATCTCTCCAACTGCCCATGCTGCACGTGCCCTGACATCTGGCACTCTGTCGTGCGTGACAATCTTTTTCAATCCCGCCAGAGAATCCGTCGCTTTTATCTTAACCAATGCATCAATCACGCATATACGCATACTTTCGCTTTCATCTGACAGTGCACCGATAAGGTCTTCCTGAGAACTTATATCCCCTATCTCTCCAAGCATTTCAGCTGCCTTCTGTCGTACTACGGGGTGAGGGTCTTTCAGGTGTTTTCTTATTACGACGGACGCTTTAGGGCTACGAAATCCTGCAAGAGCAGTTATGGCATCCATTCGGACGCCAGGGTCCTTGTCTTCAAGCTGGGCGGTTATTGCTTCTATGGATTCAATGTCACCTATTCTCCCGAGAGCAATAATTGCAGCGCGACGAACAGAGACATCCGAATCGTCCAAAACCTTTATCAATTCAGGAACAGCGCTCATATCCTTCAAACGTCCCAGGGTTATTGCTGCGTTACGCCTCGCTATTGGGTCAGAACTTAAAAGTCCTTGAAGCGCATCAGCAACCTGAGTTTTGTACTGTACGCGTTCGGACGGTCCGGTAACAGCACCAAGGAAGGTAACTGCAACTGTCATTGCGAGAAGCGTCGCGACGAAGCAATCTCGTACCATTCGTGCTCTAAGTCGCTTGTTTAGAGGTCTAATTTGCATATTTTATATTTTAACCTCGGGGTAAGCCTCTATTTCAATTTTAGCAATTCCACTCTCCGAATGTCAAACCATCACTGTCACTAGCCGCCAGGCAATTTCTGCCGCTCTTTGGTTACCAGTTCATCTTCGGGACGGGTAAAGGTCTGTAAATGGTCATTAAGGCGGGTTAACGTGCGGCTAGCATCCTGAAATCTGTCCTGTGCATTCTTAATATGTGCTCCTATCTTCATAAAATCCTCTTCAAATCTGTTAAGTTCTTCAGATAATGCTGAGAGGTCTCCATAAATACTTGCTGCGCGTTTTTCTATCTCCATGCCTTTCAAGCCAGTAACTATGACCTGCAAATATGCATACAACGTATTCGGAGAAACAGGAATAACCTTACATCCCGCAGTTATATTAAATATGTCAATTTTGTCGTCCGGTTCATGACGAATGATTTCATAATATACGTTTTCACTAGGAACGTACATCAGCGCAAAGTCGAACGTACCCATCTCGGGCCTGATATACTTCGCGGCAATATCCTGCATTTTATCTCTAACCATAGAAAGGAACTGTGCACGTACTTTCTTTTTTTCCTCCTCAGTTTTAGCATCAAGAATGGCAGTGAATGGTTCTATTGGGAACTTTGCATCTATCGGCACAAGGCGGTCCCCGATGAATACCACTGCATCAACTCTTTCACTGCCATACAGAGTATACTGACATTTGTAATACTTTTCACTTCTCAATACCTGCGCAAGCGCGTTCTCAAGCAATGTCTCACCAACACCGCCTCGTGCCTGTGGCGGCCTCAAAACCCTTTCAAGGCCAGAAATACTACTGGACATTTCACTTAAATGACCGAGGTGCTCACGTACGTCGCCGATAATTTTCTGTACGCCAGTAAACATCTCAATTCCTTTGCCAAGCTCACCCCGAAACCCGCCTATTTCATTTGTAACCTGCTGGCGCATACTGTCCATCTGCTGCCGCAGAGCGTCCATTAACTGCGGAAATTGTGCCTGCATCTTTTCAAACGCAGCGAGTTCTGCCTGCTGTCGGGAAATCTCTTCATTTTTGCGCGCAATCGTGCTCAATTTTACACTCTGCCAGACAACCAGAGCTACGACGATAACTAGAATAATAAGTGATATCACTGTTGCCATTTAGGATTCTCCTTTTTCCACTTAAAATAATCGTTCAGGATATCCCTGTGGTCAAAAGCTATATTGGAAGGTAAATCGTTAGCATGAAAAACATTCGCAGATTGCGCGTCACTGCCTGCTTTTAGTTCTCCTCTGCCACACGCAATGTAGACAGTAGATATGGTATGGACTCTCGGGTCGCGGCCCGGCTCTGAATATGTATGAAACTGGACTATTTCATCTATATCGAGCCCGGTTTCCTCTTTTGCCTCTCTTTTGGCAGCCACCTCCAGCGATTCGCCATATTCAACAAATCCACCGGGAATTGCCCAACCAAATGGAGGATTTTTTCTCTCAATGAGAACTATCCCTCCCTGATACTCTATTATTGCATCAACGGTAGGAACAGGATTCCGATATTTATTGTTCACTGTAGCACTTTATCAAGTATTGCCTTCAAATTACTCTCGGATGTAAGCCCTATAACCTGGTCAACCGGCTGTCCATCCTTGAATATTATGAGGGTAGGAATACTCATTATAGAATACTTAGCGGCAGATGATTGGTTCTCATCCACATTGACTTTCAGAAACTTAACTTTCCCTTCGTATGCTGGTTCTAGCTTTTCAAGAATCGGTCCCTGCATCAAACATGGACCACACCATGGCGCCCAAAAATCTACTAATACAACTTTATCGGAGTTCGCAACTTCTTCATCAAACCTGACGTCTGTAACTTCTCTGCTCATAAAATCTACCTCCGTAAGTACTATTTTTCAGTCCTGCACTATTATCGCACCATTTGGACATGTATCTACACAAACGCCGCACTCTGTACAATCCTCAGTTATGTAATACTTATCATCGCCTTCCTTTATAGCGCCTACTGGACAGCTATCTACACATATTCCGCACTTGGTGCAATCATCTGTAATCTTGTACATAACTACCTCCACAATCTGTATTTATTTTTTGCTTTCTCGCGCTTTATTTTCCAATTCTGTCAAAACCGGCTTTATTCTCTTTCGTTCTGCACGGCTTGCATAGTCAATTATCAATCTACCATTTAGATGGTCTGTTTCATGACATAGCGCTCTGGCAACAATATCTCTTGCCGTTACCTTGACAACATTACCCATTCTGTCCCATCCAGAAACTTCTATTTCGACCGGTCTTTTTACTTCAACCTCAATACCAGGCAAACTCAAACAGCTCTCAGCCATAATTGCACTTCCAGACCGCCGTACTATCTTTGGATTAACAAGACAAATATAGCCACCTTCTATCTTAACAATAATAACTCTTACGGATTCTCCAACCTGTGGTGCAGCAAGACCAACACCACTTTCTGCACCCATCGTATCTATCATGTCATTTATCAACTGCCTTATATTATCATCTATTATCCCAACTCTGGCTGCCCTATGCCGGAGAATTTTATCTGGATAGTAGCATACCGGTAGTTTTGCCATATTATTGTTCCTTCTCGCACGCTACAAAATAACGCTCGCTTCCATGGAACGTCTCACTTACTTTACCTTCCTGCATTAAAATACCTACGTATTTTGCTGCCTCACCTAAATTCATCCCGAGCGAACCCGAAATATCCCTGAGTGTCACCGGCCGTCTCCGCACCATTTCAAGAATAATGGTTTCGGCGTTTGAAATACTGCTTGTTTCCATGCGTGGGGCAAAATTCCCTATCAGCTGCGAATTCTCTCCAAATATCTTCTGAATGTGGCGAAGCCGCGATAACGATGGCGGTTTTATATCCTCACTCGGTGGACGAACAGGTGTATTTATGTCAATCCTGTCAGGTTGTATCCTGTCTATGGCTTTACGAATCTGCTTTATCTCTTTGTCCGTATCATTTATTCCCTTAACGACCATAACCTCAAGCCATATCTTGTTACTGTATTCCTCCCTGAGGCGAACCAGCCCTTCTATTATCTGTTCTATCTTCAATATAGGATGCGGACGGTTTATCTCGTGGAAAACTTCATCTGTAGCTGCATCGAGTGATGGAAGGAGCACATCAGCAAGACAAAGTTCTTTCCTCACGTCACTTTCGCTAACAAGAGTACCATTAGTAATCACGGCAACTGCCATTCCCGTGCGCTTTTTAACCAGTTCAATCATCTTACCGAGATTCGTGTTTAGCGTCGGCTCGCCGGAACCCGAAAAAGTAACATAATCTGGTTTGCGCACCTTTGCCAGCTGTTCAATCTCTTCAACAATTTCCTCAACATTAAAATAACTGGTCCTCTGTACAGTAAGGTCGGTTGTCCTGCCAAGCTGACAATACACGCAGTCAAGCGTGCACGTCTTGCATGGTGTTATGTCGACTCCAAGCGAAAGCCCGAGCCGCCTTGATGGTACCGGTCCATATACTTGCATTTTTACCTGTCATTCTGGGGTGAAACCAAAGAATCTTATTTTTATTTTATCTAAATAGCTATGACCTGTCAAATATCTCTGGGCGCTGTTTATGACACTCATCACTTCAGCGGCGGCTTGCCAAGTGGCCTAAGAATTTTGTATATACAAGTTGGTAAATCAATACCAATGACCAAACTAAACAAATCAATCATCGCTATACTTGTAATGGGCTTTAACTCACTCGTGGTTGAAGCACTCGCAATCAGAGAGTTGCTAGTCACTTTTCAGGGCAACGAACTTATCATTGGCGTTGTTTTTGCAACCTGGCTTGTGCTTGAAGCGGCCGGCTCGTGGGGTCTGTCACGCACATTCGCAAACCGCAAGCCAACTGCGAGTTTTGTCTTTCTTAGTATTTTCATCGCTCTTTATTTCCCGTTCGCTATTATAGTAGCAAGAAATATAAGGTACATTCTGGGAACTATTCCGGGTGTGCTCCTTGGCCCTGGTAGTGCAGTGGTCGCGGCACTTATAATAATCGGCCCTCTTGCGCTTGCAGACGGGACTCAGTTCCCGATAACCTGCCGTCTACTACGACAGGACAACGTTCCACCAGGCCGCTCAACTGCAATGAGTTATGGTCTGGAGGCAACAGGGACCCTCGCAGCAGGATTTATTTTCACTTTCGTTCTGGTACCGGCGTTTACTGCAATTACAATAGCGATTCTGGTTGGTATCCTGAACCTGCTGTGTGGCTGGTTTTTGCTTCGGGACGACAGCCGCCAAACATTCAGACGTTTTTCTATGGGACTTTTAGTAGCAGGGTTTGCGGTTACGGCGATGCTCTGGACAGACATCCCGGACAAGCTCAGGCAGTCCACACTTAGCCGGCTCTGGGCAGGACAAACGTTAATTGAAAGCATTGACTCACATTATTCTAACATTGTGGTCACAAGAACTGATTCACAGTTTACGTATTATTCCAATGGAATCGCTATAACTGCCCTGCCCGTATCAGACGTCGCTTCTGACGAAACATTCGTACACATCGCAATGTTAGCACACCAGAATCCCAAAAACGTGCTACTCGCTTGTGGCGGAGCCGGAGGAATCCTGCACCAGGTATTGAAATATCCGGTTGAGAGTATTGACTATGCCGAACTGGACCCGGAACTTCTGCTCATATTCCAGAAGTACCCTGCTGGAACCACAAGCGCTGACCTGGGCGATAAACGTGTCCGTCTAATACCAATAGACGCAAGAAAAACGATAAAGGACCAAGTTAATCATGGCGCTCGCAATATTTACGATATCATACTCGTGAATGCGCCAGAACCCTCTTCGCTTGCGTCAAATCGTTACTACTCTCGCCAATTCTTTGGGCTAGCTGGTGTTCTTCTTAAAAACAACGGGATTTTCGCTATCAAGATTCCTGGCAGCGAAACGTACCTTTCTCCGGAACTTGCGTCTATGAGCAAATCAATTTATACGGCAATGAAATCGCACTTTCCTCACGTGAGAGTCATACCTGGCAAACCAACAATTCTGCTTGCATCAAGAAACCTGCCATTAGATTCTTTCGGTTCAAAAACATGGGAAGAATCTTATTTGAGCCACGGGATAGAGACCGAATTTCTGACAACCAATCATTTCGCTTATTTACTTAGTTCTGTGCGCGAACATTGGTGGCTGGATGGACTTGTCTATGGCTACCAGGCAAGCGAAAATTCTGACACAAGACCAACTGCTCTGTTTCACTACTTAGCGTGGTGGAACGCGCTCACAAAAGGTATGCCAGCAACTGGCACAAGATGGATTGCGAAATATGGAGTATGGCTCGTCATTGCACTTATAATTGTCATTATTATAGCAATGCGTAGGCCAGCACTTGCCTGTGTCAGTACCACTGGCTTTACCGGTATGTCTGTCAATTTACTCGTACTTCTGGCATTTCAATGCGCTACCGGGTATATGTACCAGTGGATTGCGCTATTGAGCGGCGCTTTCATGGGAGGTATATCGATCGGTTCCTGGTTCGGCGCAAAATTCGGCAATTCCAAAAACCGGATGGTAGTAGTGGACATAATAGTCGGCTTGTTCGCGCTCGGAACAGGGCTGTTACTTTTTAGTTGCGAATTACCACAGTCGGGATACATCGCACTCGAATTTGGTGCAGGATGTCTGGTGGGTATGGAATTTCCTCTTGCTTTCATTGTAATGAAAAGGTACAAAGATGAGACGAGTTCATCAAACGATACAGGGAAACTTTACGCAAGTGACCTTGTAGGAGCAGCGCTTGCATCTATAACTGTTCCTCTAATATTATTACCTCTAACAGGGGTTTTGAATACTTGCATCATACTTGCAATCGCAAAATGTGGAACGAGTATCTGGCTTGCCAGCTCCCGCTAGCAGCACGCACTTTGTAGCTGCCAATCTTGCTTACAAATTTGTATGCCTTATGGAAGAAGATTGACCTAGAACTTCACACCCAGTGTTATACGGTGGGTTTCCCCAAGAAATGCAAATGGAACGTAGGCATAGTCAAGGGAAACGGCTGCGAAATAGATTGACCCGCCACAGCCAAGTCCTACTATGTTTGAGTCATATTTGTCACTTGCATAACCGAATCTGTAGCCAGCACGTAGTGCAAGGTATTTGATTGGCTTTAATTCTGCACCTAAAGAACCGTAATACCTTCTGTCAAGTATATATACATCACCATCTGCTGATATTGTAAGCAGGTTACCAAATGGCTTATACCCTATCCCTCCCCTTATATCCATAGGCATAGGGTCTCTCTCTTCTATGAACTCAGGTCCTATACCAATGTTATATAACCCAAATGAAAGGTTAAAAGCATCTGAGAGAGGATACCTTAAACCAAAATCAATTGCTCCTGAGAAAGCTTGCTCATCATCTAACTTCTGTTGTATGAATTGTATGCTAATACCGACATTGAGATTATCAAGAAGCTCAGGGAATGCATTTTCTCTTGCAAATGAGAATCTGAGAGATGCATCGTATGCACCGAATTTCCTGTCTTCTTCAAGGGTGTCAAATTCTCTCCCCTCTATACCGTCTACCCCGAGATAAGTTATACCTACACCAAATACGCCAGTATCTTTTAATGGTATTGCTGATGCAACAAAACCATAATATATCCCCTGCCAGTATTTAAGATATGTTGCAGATACTTCCCTCATATCCAGGGAAGCAAGGCCTGCAGGATTCCAGTAGACACTGGATGCATCTTCACAGACAGCTGAGTATGCACCTGCAAGTCCCATTCCTCTTGCAGTAGGACCTACTTTTAAGAACTGACAGCCAGTTGTGCCTGCTCCTTGAGCAATGGATAAAGCAGGAATAGCAAGCGATACTAATACAATGACAAGAGATTGCTTTATCACTTTGCTCCTCCTAAATGACATATGATGGTTACCTTCTTTCTGGTTATGAGATCCTTCGGGCTTTGCCCTCAGGATGACTGCTTCGCAGTCATTTTATCACAGCAAGCTTCTTTATCTGTCTTATCGGGTTCTCACCCTGCTTGTGAGCATCTATCACTGAGATATATATACCTGATGCAATGTCTCCAATATCCCAGGAATGTTCATATACGTATTTATCACTCTTTATGAATGGGATTCCTGTAATGGTCTTATCATGTACAAGTTCCCCTGCAATGTTATATATCCTTATCTCTAATCTGTCTGCTATACCACACTCAAGATGTATTATTGGTGATACACCTCTTTTTGCAGGATTTGGATATATGTAGTAAGCCCTCAAGTAGAAATCACTATCAGGGTCAGGTGAGTTTTTGGGAGTGTGCGCTAAAGCAGAACGAACTGGTAACCTGCTTTCCCTCTCTGGTGAAATAACCTGAGCCTGCCCCGCAATATGCGCTTCTCTTGCAAATATATTACCAGTCATAACCATACCATTACCTGAAACCTGGACTTTTGCATGTGGTGCATATATCAACCCTTCATATTTACCCTGTCCTGATACTTTTACAACAGTATCTGTGCTTGATATGACAAATGAGTTCCATGGGACGCCAGATGAGGTTAGATTGCCCTTGCCTGTTATTTCCATCACGCCATCAATTAGTATCCCAACAGGTCCTTCTGTTTTTAGTGTTGCATTATCACTGATGTCCAACCCTGTAAGATAGTATGTTCCTGTTGAAAGGACAAGAACATCATTGTCTTCAAGTGTAAGGATTCCATCTTGGTTTACCGGCTCTCTTCCAAGCTGTGTGAGTGGTATTTTTTCATTGTCATTTGACTCCTGGACAAGTAATGAGAGTATCTCCACATCAAGTGGCTCTTCCGGAAGAGATAGACATTCTTCTCTTATCTCTCCATTTATTTCTGCATTTCCTTTTACCTTTATCTCTTCTGCAGTTACATTACCATCCACTACTGCGTTACCTACAAGATGAATTAGTGTGTTTGAGCAGGTATCACCCTTAACAATGCCATTACCGTTTATCTTAACCTTTGTAGGGGCAAACACTGCATATTCCTCAAGAACAGTTACAGCAAGCTGAACTTTCTTTGTCTCTTCAGTATTTTCTACATTATCCCTGCTTCTGTATTCTAAAAGATACTGGCCTGATGGAAAAGAGAATGTACCAGTATATACTGTCCAATCACCAGCGTTCAGACGATACTCAGTAATCTTCAGGCCTGATGAGACATTGTTTGACACAGGGTCTTCTGCACTCAGGGTGAGCGGTGTCTGAGGTGATATGAATTTGTATCCAAATCCATCAAATGATGGTTCACCTATCACAAGTTCTGTTTCTGGTGGAGTTGTATCTACTGACACAGTAAATGTGTGTACGTTCTCAGTGTTGCCAACATTATCAACAGCATACCACTGAATGGTGTGTTCTCCCTCTGAGAGAGTGATTGCTCCTGTATACTCACAGTATTCCTCTTTATCTATCGCAACAAGAATCCTCCACACGCCACTTGTAACCCCTCTAATCTCAGGGTCTTCTGCTGCCAGAAGATATTGTGTATCAGAAGATGCGTAGAGCGTACCATCTGGTGTCCGGTATTGCACGCCGTCCTGCAAAGTGAGGATGCTTTGCGGTGGGGTCGCATCAACCGAAACAATGAATGTGTGCATGTCCTCGGTATTGGCTACATTATCAACGGCATACCACCGAATTGTATGCACACCCTCCGATAGCGTAATTGCTAGCGTATACTCTTGGTAACCTGCTCCATCTATGCTGAAAAGAATCTCCTTCACGCCAGAACCTGGATGTAATTCCTCCAGTACCTTTACATCATCTACCAGAATGCTTGAGTTAGATGCCTCAAATGCAAGGCTTCCACCAATCTCCGAGAGTTTCTCATCCACTATGTCCAGATACTGTGTCCTGTCAATTGAGAATTTCAGATGGTCTCCAATTAGTTCAAATCTATATGTATGCCAATCCAGAGGACTCAGTTTGGATTCCACGTCGTATCTGGATTTACTACCGCCGGCGATAACATTTATCTCTATTTCGCTTGTTTTGTGCAAAAGTACATAGATACAGTTGTTCCAGTCGACGTATTTTGCATAAAACCATCCAACCTCCCATGAATTCTCTCCTGGTACTACGGTTTTCATTTTTGCTTCTACAATCCTGTCACAAGTGAGCGCCTCGGAAAACCTTGTTTTGCCATGACTGCCGAGATATTTTCCATCCTGTATCTTCCACTCTCCGGAATCAACAATCCAATTATCAAAACTTACACTAAAGTCCTCCAGGAACAAATTTTCTCCCATCTCAGGGTCAAAGGCATCCAGGGAATAGGTGTAGTATATCGGAGCGTAGTTCCTGCCATCTGAAACATATAATTCACCACTTGAGGTGAGTGTGGTCACTGGTGGGGTTGAATCAACTAACACCGTCAATGTGTGTATCTCCTCTGTATTCCCCACATTGTCAACAGCATACCACTGGATTGTATGTGCACCTTCCAAAAGAGTAAATAATTGTCTGTATTCCTGATAACCTGCTTTATCTATGCTGAAAAGAATTTCTCTCACCCCACTACTAACGCCTTTTACTTCAGGGTCTTCTGCATCTATGCTCAACTGAGTGTGGGGCGTAACAAAGGTCTGTTTGCCATCTGGAGAAATATACTTTGGTTCGCTAACATAAAAGGTGGATTCAGGTGCTGTATCATCAACATATACTGTCAACATTTTTATCTCTTCTTCGTTTCTCAGGTTGTCCAAACTGTAGTACTCGATTGTGTGAGTACCTTCTAAAACCGTAAATCCCTCTATAAATAGCGTCCAACTTGAACTATCGACACAATAGTAAGTAAACAAAACTCCAGAAGCAACTCCTTCTTGTTCAGGGTCTTTTGCAGACAATGTGAATGTCGATGTGGATGTCACATAAGTGATTTCATCTTTCTCATATTTTGACCCCGCCACCGTAAGAGTGGTCACAGGTGGGGTATTGTCCACATATCCTGTGAAGGTGCTTATTTCCTCCCTGTTTTCCGCCTTGTCAACGCTGTAGTATTCTATTACGTGAATGCCTTTTTCTAAATGTATAGCGGCGGTGTATTCAGTCCATGTGCTTTCATCTACTCGATACATCGTTATCGCTACTCCCGATGCTACGCTGCCTACTACCGGGTCTATCGCACTGAGAGTGACTGAGGATTTGGAGGTAAGATAGGTTATGCCTTCTTTCACGAATACTGGCTCACTGATTTCTATTGTCGTTACTGGAGGTGTTGAATCTATGTAGACCACAAAAAGGGTTGTCTCTTCTTTGTTTTCCACATTATCTGTGGAATAATAATCTATTGTGTGTTTGCCATGCGTGGAAAAGGATATGGTGCCATTGTAAATCTCAAAACCTTGATTATCAACATTCACCTGGATGCTCTGCACTCCAGAACCCGGATGTGCTTCACTTAGTACCTTTACTTCGTCTACCAGGATACTTGAGGCAAATGCTTCCAATGCCAGGGCTCCAGCAACCTGCGAGATTTTCTCATCCACTATGTCCAGATACTGTGTCCTGTCAATTGAGAATTTCAGATGGTCTCCAATTAGTTCAAATCTGTATGTGTGCCAATTCAGAGGACTCAATTCAGATTCAGCGTCATATCTGGATTTACTACCACCGGCGATAACATTTATCTCTATATCACCTGTTTTGTGTAGAAGCGCATAGACACAGTTGTTCCAGTCGACGTATTTTGCATAAAACCATGCAACATCCCAGGAATTCTCTCCTGGTACCACAGTTCTCATTTTTGCTTCTACAACCCTGTCACAAGTGAGCGCCTCGGATGAGCTTGACTTGCCGTGGTCCCCGGAATATTCGCCGTCCTGTATTTCCCAGTGTCCAGATTCAACGATCCACTTGTCGGGCTGTTGGCTGAAGTCATCAAGGAATGAAACTTCTCCTATCTCAGGGTCATAGGCCTTCAGGGAATAAGTGTAGTCCAATAGAGCATAGTTATTGCCATCCGAAACGTATAACTCAGCGCTCGGCGTAAGGGTAGTTACTGGTGGTGATGTATCCACAATGACTACGAATTCTTTGTCCTCTTCCCGGTTGCCCAAATTATCTATTGCCCTGTAAGTCAGAACATGCCTGCCCTGGGTAGCAAGAGAGATTGGGCCCGCATATGTTAAAAATCCTTCATTGTCTAGATCAAATTCTATACGGCTCAAACCTGAACAAGCTTCTTCTCCACTCACAGTCACACTTACATCATCAAAGAGAACTTTTGAATTGTGAGCCTCAAGCCCAACACTACCGGCTATTTTGGATATTTTGTCACTGGTAATGTCAAAATATTCTATGCCGTCGATGCGCAACTTTAGATTGTCTTCAATTATGTCAAATCTATATCTGTGCCAATTAGTGGGGTCTAGAATTGAATAACATTCATACCTTTCAGAGACACCATCATACACTACTGTCAGTTCAATCATGCCTCCAGTATGTATGAGGGCATAGATAGTATTTCTCCAATCTATGTACTTTGCGTATACCCAGCCAACTTCCCATCTATTCAGTCCTGCATCTGTCGTTTTTACCATTGCCTCTACAATTCTGTCCTTCGGGAACGACTGTTTGCTTTTTGACTTTCCTTTCTCCCCCCTGTACTTCTCGTCTTCCAAGTTCCAGTTGCCGCTCTCCGTAATCCAATTAGCGGTACCGAGACGAAAATCATCAAAAAATATTATCAGTTGAGTTCCTGGGTCCAGTGCATCAAGGAAATAACTATATTCTGGCGAGGCATAATTATTCACACCATCGCTGTATAGCGGCATGCTAGGAGTAAGAGTGGTCTCGGGAGGCCTGTTGTCCACGAACAAGATAGTCACTTTCTCTTCCCCCCAAATACCGACATTATCCACGGCTCTATAGCGTAAGGCATGTCTCCCCTCGGTAAAAAGTGAGATAGAGGACATATATGGTAGAAAGCTCCCGTCATCTACACTCACCTCTATGCGGTCCACGCCAGAACACAGATTTGTTCCATAGATTACCGTTACATCCTCAAACCAAGCAGTACAAGTGTTCGCATCAAATGCAACCCCGCCTGTTAGCTTGGATACTTTTTCATCTATTACTCCCAGATATTTTGTGTCGTCTATAAAAAGTTCTACGGTATTTCCAGAAATATCAAATCTGAATTCGTGCCAATCCAAGGGAGTCAAGTCAGAAAAGGCACCATATCTGCTTCTTATCCCTTCGTGTAACATCGTTAATTCGATATCCCCATTTAAATGTAGCAGTGCGTACAAACAGTTTTGCCAATCAGTATATTTTGCATATACCCAACCCACTTCCCAAGTATTACCACCAGGATAGGGAGTCTTGACTCTCGCTCTTACTCGCCTGTCACCTGGAAAGGTACTGAGTGTTTTTGACTTGCCATTTGTTCCCCTGTATTTTCCATCTTCTAATACCCATGTGCCAACTTCTGGCTGCCAGTCTGCAATATCCTTCTCAAAATCATCCAAGAAAATAACGTTTTCGACCTCAGGGTCCTCACCAAAAAGGTTGATTTCCGTGGCAGAATTGATATAGGTCAACCCTTCTTTTTCATAATGTGGTTGCCCTATTTTCATGTGAACCTTTGGGGGCGTGAAATCAACAAATATCGTCTCGGTACATGGTAATGATTCGTTACCTGCCGCATCCTTACAAGTCACCTTTGACATGTACGCACCTTCATAGACTATTTTTCCGCTATTATCTTTTCCATCCCAGAAGACAGTATTTCTACCTATTGGCTGTGGCTGGTTGGTAATTACGGAACGAACAAGCTGCCCCAGACAATCAAATATCTGGACTGTCACCCTTGTGGAAGGCTGGATTATATTGTCCATAACGGAATAGGATATCCAGGCTCTGTCATTTATTCCGTCTTCATTTGGCGAGATGTAATTCGGTACTATTGCAATATTTGAGACTTCTGGCCTGACAGGATCGCTGATGGAAAAGAGGCCAAAGCAAGAGGATACAGAAGGAATGTCTGCGCTTATCAAATGATTCTCGGAATCAATATCCGTAGAAACGAGTACCCAACTCATTGACTCAATATCGAAACGATACAGGCCCAAACCAGCCGTATCGACTTCGACGGGGTCATATTTGAAGACAAAGCTACCGGAAATGCCCGCAGGCAGAAGTTCATATATGTTACTTACCTGTGTAAGACCGGAACCTCTCGCAACATTGAGCGCAATAATTCCTTCACTACTCTGCGGAGAAATTTCTCTTAGTGTAACACCTTCTGCTTCGGTTATGAACTCCACCATTCCGTCAGGACTGGTAACTACATTTTCCTCGTTGCCAATTGCATATAGGTAATTCTCATCCGCTATGTATATTGTCCCGTCATAGCCAATTACTGGTGCGCATTTAGGGGCTGCAGGAGTATCAAAAATTAGCTCCCACTTAAGTGTTGGGCTACTCGGATACGGCTGGAGATTTAGAGCATAGAAGTGCCCCTCGAATTGAACAGCCCCACAGACATATAAAGTACCGTCCCGGCCTATTGTTGCTGCGGGGCGAGCCTGGATTCGAATCCCATCGGGAGGATAAATGTATGACCCCGAGCCTGCTCTGTTCAATCGGTAAACCCCATAAGGACCTACACCGTAAATGTATCCATCTCCATGACAGCAAGGTGCCATATCGTAAACACCAAAGTCCGAATTTTGGAAAGATTGAATTGTTAAATACTCTGGGTCAAATAGTATATGGTGGAAAAAGTTATTCCCAGCTACATGGACTCCTATCTCCTCACTCGCAAAGACGACGGGCTCCTTAAGCCAAACATCACCGGTATCGTATTGCCATATCACATCACCGTCCAGATCCCCGACGGAAACCTCTTCTTGCCATCCCTGATTACCGTCTTCAAATCCATCTTCGTCGAAACAGTAAATTATGCCATTAGATGTCCCTGTAAACACGAAACCATCGCTGACTGCAGGGAACGAAAAGGCACCAGCCCCAGCAAGTTCATAAGACCACTTCAAACTGCCATCAGGTCTTATTGCATAGAATGTGTCGCCACCACCTGTATAGATAGTCCCGTCTCTACCAATTGCAGGAGACCCGCCCGCCGTTCCTATATAATACCGCCACAATTCGCTCCCATTCTCGCCGCTCACGCAATAGAGTTGATAATTGGAAGAGCCATAGGGATGACCAGTAACGAATACCCTTCCCTTTTTATCTATCGCAGGAGAGTCTTCGCAAACCTCTCGACAGTCGAAATCCCATTTCACTTCGCCACTCAGCTTGATTGCGTACAAACGGTCGTTCGTGACGACGCCCGCCTCTCGACCTACCAGGTAAATCGTGCCACCCGGGCCTATAGCGGGAAGAAGACTTCTAACCCATATCGGTTTTGACCATTTTACCTCTGGGTGAGATGGGCCCGCATATTTGCTCGTCCCGGTGTGCTCGGAATTGCAGTGAAACATCGGGCTTGGGGAATCCGCTAGTCCCGGCTTACGACAAGCCGCGCTTGATTGATTATTTCCGAGAGCACATATGTTTCCCGCAGCATCTACCGGTTGAATGGTATAAAAATATCTAGTCTCGTCTTCTAAATTTCTAGAATAGTCCGTATAACTCGTCCCAATGGTCATTCCATCAATATTTATTTGTTCTCCTAATAATCCTTCTATTTCTGACCGAAAGACTTTATAGTAGTTTGTGCCGCTTTCCCCATCTTCAACTGCATCCCATCTTAGTTCAATGTCCCCGTTCGGCTTTGAATTTGCTACCAGCGTAATTACAGGAGGAGGTGGTATTGTTTCCAACAAGAAATAAAACGTTTGGCTCCATTCACCTAAGTTTGATAGTTTGTCCTCTGCTCTTATTCTCCAGTAATACCAACCTTCCGTCAAGTCATCTTCAGGCGCAAATTGGGATTCCGAAGCAACCGCCTTTATTAGCGGAGTAACAAAGTCATAGTTCCTGTCTACCTCAATCTCATAGTCGGATAGACCAATACCTGCATCGACAGCGTCGTCCCAGTCAAACAAAGGTCTCAAATTGTTTGTTGCCGAGCCAATAGGTGGTGATATAAGGCGTGGCCGAGGAGGGCCAAAAGTGTCACAAAAAACACATACAGGGTCGGATTCTGCGCTTAGAACACCGCTCTCACCTTTGCACCGCGCAGTAATCCTATTTTGACCTTCGAATACGAAGACCCTATCAGCCACGAAGCTTCCGTCGGAACGTGCCTTGGTAGATGTTACTTCTACCCCATTCACGACTATTGAAATAACAGAGTGTCGCTCTGCTTTCGTGCCCGCTACTGGGATATATTTCATATTCACGGGTGTGGGCGGTTGTTCCAGAATTGGACGATCTGCACCTTTGGCGTAGAAGAAAATCGCCAATTCTGTAGGGTCATATGGATAATAATTCCTCGGAGTGCCGAATATCTTATATTCCAATACATATGTGCGCACAACCGCATAATAAGTTTTCTTTTCTATTATGCTACCTTGTGAAACAATTAAGGTTTCTGGTGGTTCGACAAACGTATCTCCTTGACTCTTACTTTGACCGTAAGCCCGAATTCTACATCTACAACTCACAGTTTTTCCGGCCTCAGCCCATATCTCAGCGTGCACCTTGCCATCGCCTGCATTCCCGTAATCTCGCCATCTGTGCCAGCTGATGCCTGTCTTCTTACCGCTGGTTTTTTCTAATGAATAATCATATCGGATTTCTCCTCCGGAGCATGGATTCCACTCTGGAATATCTAAGACCCACGACTTAGAGAACCAACTTCTTTCGTTGTACCTGCTGACCTCATAATCCATTTCCTTAATCGCTGTTTGAAAATAATAGAACTTCAGATTCACCTCTACTTCCCGCACGTAAATGGACGGAGCAACCCATATCCAATCCCCGCAACGCGCAACATAACCTCCCCTCCGATATCCCCAGGTTTCTCTGCCTTCTGCAGGGATACTTGCAGAAAGCCATATAAACACGCTAACAAGAACCAATCTAGTAAGGTTTCTGTAGTTCATTGAGTGGTATCTCACTTCCTAAAAACCCAAGGGTCTCCTTAGCATCCTCTACCCAGCAGGTTTCAGGATAGTTGTCAATTACTTCTTGCATAACTTTTCTTACTTTCTCAACATCGCCCTGTTCTTCAAAACAGCGTGCAATTGAGAACAAAATCTCTGGGGCCTCAATGATTTCTCCCTGAATCTCAGGACTGCGATAATTTGGGGAAGACGACAGAACCTCGTAAAATTCCATAATTGACTTGCTACAAAACTCGGGGTTTTCATCAGAAAGGAGTGAAAAAACAACACCTCTGAAAAAGTGAATGTCCGCATCGTCTGGGCTGAGGGCGAGTGCTCTATCTATTGAGGTTTCGGCATTTTCCGGTTGGTCATAAAGGATATAGCATATGCCAAGGAAAAGGTGTGCTCTCTCATAGTTTTGGTTGATATCTATTGCTTTCTTACATTTTGCAATTAGAGATTCAATTCCTATTTCGGAAGGTTGCTCGAATGGGGATGAGAGCGTATCTTTTACACTGTCTATTATTTGGATTGCGCGATTATTTAATGAATCATTTTGGGCAGCAGCAAAAGCTACAAAAAGCAAGGCAATTGAGGTAGTTACTGCTAGCATCTTCCTCATTGGGAACACTTGGCTATCCCAAAATAAAAAGCCGGGTGCCTTTTGTTCGGCAACCCGGCTCACTTGTAAAAATTAAGCCCGCTTTCGGCAACCAAGCGAACTTTTTCAAGTTCCGTGGCTTTGCGTCCCCACCTCACGGTGGGTTTGCCTTTTTCGTTTCAGGCTAAAATGGCTCTATTCTTTCTATTATAGTTATAGTGAGAATCAACTCAATTGTCAAGGGGCGCGGAAAGGCATACTGTCATTGGGCATATTGGGAGATGATTTATCTGATCAATGCTATCTTTGCTATTTCTCTAATATCAGGCATGTCCTCAGACGCCACCGGCGCCTGTTTGCACCGAAGATACGCCAGGTATATCCCACTCGGTACTTCCCTGCCTCTGTCGTCGGTTCCATCCCAAGTCAAACAATGTTGCATTGGCGCATACAAATACTCAGATTCTTTCAAACTCTTGACCAATTCACCTGCTATGTTGTAGATTCTCAGCGTTGTCCGGTTACCATAACGGTCATACTCTGGTAACTTACAGAAAATTTTTACTTCTGCTTCCTCCTGAGGATAAAATGGATTTGGACAAACCAGGAGGTATTTTTCTTTTAGAGCATCCGTGACAGTTGCAGCTCCGTATCTCTTGTAGAAAATTTCGTAGTTACCGGATACAGGGTCAACTCTAAGATCTTCCCAGAACACATGGATATTTTGCTGGTCAGTCACAATAACCGGAAAATATGAACGTTCATCATCATATGTCAATCTCAATTCATCCTCCCAGGTATCACCGCCATCCTGGCTCATTCGGTAATATACTTCCGGATACGAGGACAGTTCATCGGGATAACAGTCCCAAATTAGATGAATTCTCCCCTCCGTATCAATAGCAATTCCATGTCGGGAACATGCCTCAAGACTATCTACTACTTGAAATGCATCTGTCCAAGTAACCCCGTTGTCGTTACTTTTAGTATAGTAGACCCCATAATGAGCGCCACTTGGAGGATACTTATGGAAGGTCAAATGCAAAGTCCCTCCAGCATCAACAACAGACGTAGCGATGCTAGAATACACTGTGCCTCCACCGTTCGTGAGTGTCGATTTAAGCATCCACGTTTTTCCACCGTCCAGAGATCTTGCAAAGCAAATTTCTTGTTCATGCCAGAATACATAGACCTTTCCACAGTAAGCAGTTACATTTGGCCAGACAGACATCTCACCAGCATCGGTGCTCAGGTTCACCTCATAGGACCAGCTATTACCGCCGTCGTAACTGTTCTTATAATATATTTCACAATCGTTATCTCTTACGTCTACCCAGACCACATGAATGCTCCCATTGCTCGAGTCCACAGCAATATGTGGGTAGGCAGCACCCGGCGTATTCCATACAAGTTTGGTATCCGGGCTCCACGTTCGCCCACCATCATCACTTTTCTTGAAATAGATAAGTGAATTGTCGCTGCGGGAATCGCTCCATACAACATACACTTCTTTGTGGCCACAAGCGAGACCTATAATAGGAGTTCCGTTAATAATTTCAGCAGATGGGTTTGTCAATCGCAAATCCTCAGTCCAAGTTTCGCCGTTGTCGCTGGTTCGCTTGTAATATATGTCATTTTCATATTCATGTTCTTGGCCTATTCTTTCTCTACCGTCTAACCAAATCAGATGAATACCATAGTCGTTTCTTGCTACTTCCGGAGCTACGGAATACCTTGGAGCAAATGTCAGTCTTCTATCCTCGGTCCACCCCTCAGGGACAACGGAGGTCACGGCTAGCAACATAGACACCAGGATGCCGACCACGCCAAACAAGACCACGAGAATTTTCCAGAATACTGTAACACGCCTCATTTCATCAAAACCCCGCCGCAAAAGAGATACGATGCGTCACACTCAATTCTCCATATGGCACAAAAGCATAATCGAGCTCATATTTCCCCAACTTAAACCCTAACCCACAGTTTACCCCAAAATTTGGGAAATATAGAAATGACCAGTCTCTTTCACTCCTATAGTTAATGCCAGCTCTTGCAGCAAACATTTTGTGGAACCAGTACTCACAACCACCGCATATACGGTACCTATAATCTATTACCTGATGCTCATAATCCAAACCAAAAATCAACCTGCTTTCCAACAATCTCACGCCGAGCCCCACAACAAGCATTAGTGGTGGATAGTATTTTGTCTTCACAAACCTCATCGGGGTGCCAATGTTCTTAATCACTATACCCAAATTTATATTTTGGGTCAGATTAACTGTCTGTCCCAGATCAAGAGCAACACCTGTCGCACTTTTCTCAGCTATGACTTCACGAATCAGTTTCAGGTTTGCACCAACAGCTATTCGTTTTTGCACAAAACGAGCATATGTAGCCGAGGCACAAGCGTCTGAGGCTGTGAAATGACATCCCAAGGACTCTCCTTTAGAATTCCTTTCCTCCATTCGGCCCATATAAAGGTACAGCACACTTGCTCCAAAAACCCCCACATTCTTCACACGCTGAGCATAGGCCAAAAAATCATATCTGATATCCGAAATCCACTCGGTATGCGTAGCCGTGATTTCGTGTCCTTCTATCTTTACCAATCCCGCTGGATTCCACGATATAGCGTTTATATCATCGCACAGTGCTATGAATGCGCCTCCCATTCCGGCAGGTCGCGCGCCAGTCCCAATTTTCAAAAAGACAGCACCACTCGGTGAATCCCAGCCGTAAACCCGACCGGCAGTGATACAAAGCACAAGAAAAATACCAAAAAAGATAGATGATTTGGCCCTAAGCATTATCATTTTTACATCACTATGTGAGGTGGTCGGGTTTGTCTGTACCAGTTTGTCTGACTTGTTAAGGTGAAATTTTTCATAAGCAAATCGACCATTTTTTGTCCGCCAACCCGGCGGATTCTGTCTCATACTACTGCCACACTCTGAAACTCTACCACATTTGACCTACAACAAGAGTTTGCTATCTCGGTAATGGTTTTATACCCGCCGTTTTCGCCGTCATAAACTTCACACGGTGTTTTGTAATCTAACGCCTGATGAAATCTTTCTTTGTTGTAAAATTCAAAATAATTTTCTAAACCATCCCTCGCTTCAGGAATACTCTGATAGCCGTTCAGATATACGCACTCGTATTTCACTGAACGCCACAGCCGTTCTACGAATATATTGTCGTGCGCCCTGCCTTTTCCGTCCATGCTGATTAATATGTTTCTGCCCGTCGCCGTCAATGACCCTATGAATTCCTCGCTGGTGAACTGGCTCCCCTGGTCTGTATTGAAAATCTCGGGACATCCGTAATTCCTTATTGCTTCTTCCACTGCCTCAACACAGAAACTACTTTCCAGCGTGTTTGACAGTCGCCAACTTAATACATACCGGCTGAACCAGTCTATGACTGCCACCAGGTACGCAAACCCTTGCGATAAACGAACATATGTTATGTCCGCACTCCATACTTGGTTAGGTCGTTCTATCGTCACATCTTTCAGGAGATACGGGTATATCCGGTGTTCCGAGTGCGGCTTTGACAAATTGGGTTTGGCAAACACCGCAAACAATCCTATCTTCCTCAATAGCGTCCGCACATGGTCGTTGCCGACTTTGTATCCTTTGGTCCGCAGGAACTTTTTCATCTTCCGAACACCGTAGAAAGGATATTTCGTATATTCCTTGTCCAGCAGGTTCATCATTTCGCGGTCGCGGGGCCTTATTCCGACGGGTTTGTAATGCACCGTCGACCAATTGACCCCAAGCAATAGGCATTGTCTCCTCTGGCTGAATTCCTCGGCGGACTTGTCAATGAGCGATATTCTGTCTTTCATCGTAAAAGATCCAATTTTTTTTTGAGCCAGTCGTTCTCTACCTTCAATTCCCCGATGCTTTTATACAACTTTTCTACTGTTTCTTCCTGGTTGTTATCCTGTTTCGTGTGTTTGCCGTTGAATATTCCAGCGGCACCATGTAACAGTTCTTGCTTCCATTTATATATCTGGTTCGGGTGTACCCCATAGTCAGAACTTATTTGTGCCAATGTCTTTTCTCCCCTGAATACTTCCAAGGCCACTTTTGCCTTAAATCCCGCTTCAAATTTCTTACGCATCATACCAGACCCCCCCCTAAGGCCTTTATTGTACTACTTTTTTCACCTTAAGTCAGCCCCAAAAGT
>Ga0210017_1000302_pt1 | contig 40590 bp, 38 predicted proteins | sample CryGeyCG2014_020_FD_183966 | JGI IMG/M metagenome (GOLD analysis project Ga0210017, IMG submission 183966) | Groundwater microbial communities from aquifer - Crystal Geyser CG08_land_8/20/14_0.20 (SPAdes) (version 2) | ecosystem: Environmental > Aquatic > Deep subsurface > Groundwater | place... | reverse complement strand
CGGCGGTCCATTAGGAAGGGATGTTTTAAAAAAATTAAAGGTCTATAGAGATGATAAGCATCCTCATAAATCCCAGAATCCGGTTCTCTTAGAGGTCAAATGAAGACACAGCTTACGGAACGAAGTGAACGTAACTTGTATGTCTGAATTTGTCCCGATAGCTGCAAGAAAATTTAGAATAAATTTTCGCAGCGTTTTGCTATCGGGATAATTCGCACTTATAACTTATGTTGCTCTTTCATAGCTTCCATAAGTTATGTGCTCATTGAAGGTATAGTTAAATATGAATCAGGCGACAAAATATACGGCAGTGGGTAGACGCAAAGAAGCAGTAGCCAAAGTTACGCTATTGTCAGGAAAAGGAAATATCTTGGTTAATAAACAGCCTTATGAAAAATATTTTATCCGGGAGACAGACCGTATTATTATAAAACAGCCATTGCAAGTAACCAATAACTTGGATAAGTATGATATTATTGCCAATATTGTAGGAGGCGGCCTCACCGGACAGGCGGGGGCTTTAAGGCTTGGTATTGCTCGCGCTTTGATTATATCACAGCCTGAGTTAAAGGATCCATTGCGCAAGCACGGTTTCCTTACGCGCGACCCGCGCATGAAAGAGCGTAAGAAATACGGACAGAAGGGCGCACGCAAACGATTCCAGTGGACAAAGAGGTAAACATAGATTACACAGATTAAGAAATAGATCACACAGATTTAAAATTTACGAATCCCGCTGGAAAGCGGGATTTTTTTATCACTGAGATAACTGAGAAAAGACTGAGGCACTGAATAGAACCTCAGCGCTTCAGTAACAGCGGTTGCAAATAATGTTATTCAGTGTCTCAGTGATACCGACGAGAAAAATGCTTGACTGTATAGGTTTTTTATCTTAATATGAGGCATATATAATAAAGGAGTGATAGAATGATAAATATAGGTATTGTGGGCGCAACAGGTTATGCGGGTGAAGAGTTAATAGATATCCTCTTAAGGCATCCGGATGCAAGAATTGTAAACCTTTCTGCCAAGATTGATAAACCGCAGAATATATCAGAGATATTCCCTAAGTTTAAAGGCAGAACCGCGCTTGTTTGTCAGCAGCCAGATATAAAAGAGATAATTAGTAAATGCGATTTAGTATTTTTGGCATTGCCCCATGCTGTATCAATGGAGATTGTGCCTGAGTTATTAAGTGCGGGCAAGAAGGTGATTGACCTGAGCGCTGATTACAGATTAAAGGATACTAAAATCTACGCGCAGTTTTATCAAACTAAACATAAAGATAAGATAAATCTTGCTAAGGCAATATATGGCTTGCCTGAACTCTATCGAGTGAAGATTAAAAATGCGCAGCTTATTGCCAACCCAGGCTGTTATCCGACAGCAGGTATATTAGCTTTAGCTCCGCTCGTGGCTTTGAATCTGGTTGATGCGGGCTCAATAATTATTGATGCCAAATCCGGAGTAACCGGCGCAGGTAAAAAAGTAGTGGAAAATTTTATTTTTGGAGAAATCAATGAGGATTTTAAGGCTTACAAGGTAAATATCCATCAGCATGCGCCTGAGATTAATCAGGAGTTGTCAAAATTAGCAGCTAAATTAATAAATGTAATCTTTGTACCGCACCTATTGCCTTTAAATAGAGGAATTTTAGAGACGATATACGTTAAAAAAACAAAAAACAAAAGTCAAAATTTAATCAGTTTGTATAAAAAGTTTTACAAGAAAGAGCCATTTGTAAGAATATTGGATGAAGGCGCATTTCCTCAAGTTAAAAATGTAGTGCACACAAATTTCTGCGATATAGGAATTAAGGATAGTGGCGATACTATAATTATCATTGCAGCAATAGATAATTTAACGAAAGGCGCATCTGGTCAGGCAGTGCAGAATATGAATATTATGTATAAAATTCCTGAATATACAGCGTTGATATGATGAGGATATATAAGAAAGCGATTCTACCCCTGGATTTTCAAGCCAATGGTATTGCCTCGGGTATTAAGAAATCGGGTAAGCTAGATTTAGCATTGCTTTATTCTGACATTCCTGCAAAGGCTGCCTGCCAGTTCACCTCTAATAAAATTCAGGCTGCGCCTATCAGGATAAATAAAAAATATCTAAAGGAAAAGAGGGATTATCAGGCAATAATTGTTAATAGCGGTAATGCTAATTGTTTTACCGGTAATCGCGGCTTAAGGGATGCTGAAGAGACAACCCAGATATTATCTAAGGCCGTAGGTATTAAGAAAAATTCCGTATTAGTGGCTTCTACGGGTATTATCGGAAAACGATTACCTTTACTTAAGATTAGAAATTCAATACCAAAATTAGTGATGGGATTATCCAGATACGGTATAGATAAAGCGAAAACAGCAATCCTGACTACTGATACATTCGCCAAGGAGATTACTGTAAAATTTAATATTGGCAGTCAGATAATCACGGTTTGCGGTATTGCCAAAGGCGCAGGTATGATTGCGCCGAATATGGCGACGATGCTTTGTTTTATTTTGACTGATGCCCGGATTACGCAGAGGGCCTTAAGTAAGGCCTTAGGAAGTTGCGTTAATAATTCTTTTAACTGCATAACTGTCGATGGTTGTCAGAGCACAAATGACACGATAATATCATTGGCAAACGGAGCAAGTAGAAATAATTTAATTGATACAGATAATAAGCATTTTAATTTATTTCTTAAGGCATTAAATATAGTGTGTCTTGAATTGGCAAAACTGATTATCAAGGATGCTGAAGGCGCAACCAAATTTATTCAGATTAGAGTAGAGAAGGCAAAGAATTTCACGCAAGCGAGACACGTTGCTTTAAATATTGCCAATTCCAATCTTTTTAAAACTGCTATGTATGGGGAAAACCCTAATTTTGGAAGAATTATTGCTGCTATAGGCGCAAGCAGAGTAGATGTAGGAGAGAAAGACATCAAGATGAAAGTCTCACCCTTGAATAAAAAAGAAATAAAAGTAGCTGTCTCTATTAAACAGGGTGATGCTTGCGCAACGGTTTATACTTCGGATTTGACGCCGGAATATATTAAGATAAACGCGGAGTATAACTAAGTTCTACCCCGCCTCACAAGATGTGTTAAAATTCTCTTCGATAATTTTGACACGTTCGGCGGGGTTAATTCGCGCAAATAACTTACGTCGAAGCAGATTAAAATATCTGCTCCATAAGTTATGCGCTCATTAAATGGAAGAGGCGATTAAAAAAGCAGAGGTTTTGATTGAAGCGTTACCTTATATTAAGAGGTTTCATAAGAAAATAATCGTAATAAAATATGGCGGGAGCATATTGGCAGAAGAGAAGATTAGAAAGAGCGTTTTAGAAGACATTGTTTTCTTAAGTTTTATGGGGCTAAGGCCGGTGCTCGTCCACGGCGGAGGCCCTAATATAAGCGGACGTATACGGGCCGAAGGGAAAAAGACGGAATTTGTAGATGGTATGCGCGTAACTGATGAAGAGACCCTTGTTGTGGTCGAAGAAGAACTGGAAAAACTAAACAACCTTATTGTCAATGAGATATCCGAATTAGGCGCAAATGTTCTTGGTTTAAACGGTGAAAAGAAGAAAATAATTCAGGTTGAGAAAAAGGAGACCAGGATAGATTTAGGCTTGGTAGGCCATATTACTCAGATAAACACGGAGCCGATCCTGGAGGAGTTAAAAGTTGATAAGGTGGTAGTGATTTTACCGATGGGCAAAGGTCAGGATAAAAAAGCCTACAATGTAAATGCCGATGAGGCAGCTTCAAGTATTTCTTCTGCGCTGAAGGCAGAAAAATTAGTTTTACTTACTAATGTAAAAGGTATTATGCGTAATTCCGAAGACCCCGCTTCTTTTATATCAACCTTGACTACGCAGGAAGCAGAAGGGCTGATTGAGAGTAACGTTATCCAACAGGGTATGATTCCTAAAGTAAAGGCCTGCATCGATGCATTAGAAAATGGCGTAAAAAAGACGCATATTATTGATGCCCGTACCCCGCACGGATTACTTTTAGAGATATTTACGGATACAGGCATAGGAACAGAGATAGTTCGTTAGGCTCGTTAAGTTCGTTTTGCTCGTTAATTTCGTTAACGGGCATAACGGACATAACTGGCATAACGGGCATAACGAAACATGAAACTCCAAGATGTATTTAATGCTTATAATAATTATATAATGCCGACCTATACCAAATTTCCTTTAATTTTTGTGAAAGGAAAAGGCAGCCGGCTCTGGGATATCCATGGAAAGGCGTATCTGGATTTTTTTCCGGGTTGGGGCGTGGGTAATCTCGGCCATTGTCATCTCAAGGTTATGTCAGCGGTCAGGGATGAGATTTCTAAATTGATATTTATCCCGAACAATTATTATCATATCCCTCAGGCAAAATTAGCCAAGGAGATAGTTTTCTGGACATACCCGGCTAAGGTTTTTTTCTGTAACTCCGGCGCCGAGGCAAATGAAGCAGCAATAAAGTTTAGCCGAAAGTTTGGCACAGGCGACAGATACGAAATCATCACTTTTGAAAATTCATTTCATGGAAGGACCTTAGGCGCACTTGCTGCCACCGGCCAGAAAAAATATCAGGATGGATTTTCGCCTTTACCCGAGGGGTTTAAGCTCGTTAAATTTAATAATATAGAGGAGGTCAAAAAGGCTATTAACCTTGAGAAGACCGTGGCCATAATGCTGGAGTTGATTCAAGGTGAAGGTGGAATTAATGTGGCAGAGAGAGATTTTGTTTTAGAACTAAGAAAGATATGTAATGAGAAGAATTTACTTTTGATTATAGACGAGGTGCAAACCGGTATAGGCAGGACAGGTAAATTATTTTGTTATCAACACTATGGCATAACCCCGGATATTATGACACTGGCAAAGGCATTAGGAGGGGGTTTGCCTATTGGCGTTATGGTAGTAAAGAAGGAGATTGCCGATACTTTAGGCCCTGGTATGCACGCTTCTACTTTTGGAGGCGGGCCTGTGATATGTAAGGCGGCCTTGGCAGTTTTGAGGGCAATACAGAAAGAAAAGTTACTTCCTAATGCGCAAAAGATGGGTGAATATTTATTTTTAAAACTAGAAGAACTAAAAAATAAATACCCTATTATAAAAGAAGTAAGAGGTATGGGTTTGATGGTAGGTATAGAATTAAATATGGAAGGAAAGATTATAGTGGAAAAATGCCAAGAATTAGGACTTTTGATTAACTGCACGCAGGATAAGGTCTTGAGATTGATGCCGGCATTGAACATCACTAAGAAAGAGATTGATAAGGCAATAAGTATCTTGGACAGTGTATTTAGCTTTCAGTTATCAGCTGTCAGTCGTCAGCTGAAAGCTGAGAGGTCTCTGAAAAATTACTAAAAACTACACCAGCGACCTCTGATTACGGAGATTTTAAAAGATTACAGAGATTTTACCGACGGAAATAAATCGCTGTAATCTAAATTTAATCCACGACTTTGTTAAAAATGCATTTTTCCTCAGACAGTCAAAGGATAAAGTTTTCTTAACTTATTGCTAAACAATGACTTATCTTTTTAATAATAGTAAAATAAGGTCAAAAATTAACATAGTAGTGTTTAATCGCTGTAATCAGAGATTGCTGCCTATTTTTGGATTTTTTCAGCAATCTCGCTGAAGGCTGAAAGCTGAAGGCAAAATGAAAAAAGATCTGATTTCAGTTAAAGATTTATCTACCGAAGAGATTGAAGATATTTTTAATCTCGCGGATAGATTAAAAAAAGATAAGGCTAAATTCAGCAAGGTATTGACAGGTAAAACCTTAGCCTTAATCTTCCAGAAACCATCAAACCGCACGCGGGTTTCTTTCGAGGTAGGGATGTTCGAGCTCGGAGGATATTCTATATATTTGGGCCCTGATGAGATAAATCTGGGTGTAAGAGAATCTATAAAAGATGTGTCTAAGACCCTTTCCAGATACGTCGATGGAATAGTTTTGCGGACGTTCGAGCATAAGAATGTAATAGATTTGGCTAAATTCGCAAGTGTTCCTGTAATAAACGGACTCTCTGATTTACTGCATCCCTGTCAGGCCCTGGCAGATGTTTATACCATAAGAGAAAAGTTAAAGAATGTTAAAGGGATAACCCTGGCTTATATTGGCGATGGCAATAATGTCTGCAATTCTTTATTATATGCGGCTAGCCTGGTAGGGATAAATATGCATGTGGCTACGCCAAAAGGATACGCGCCCGATAAATCAGTTTTAAGAGAAGCCAAAATAACGGCTCAGGCAAAAAAGGCTTCTATGAATTTATTTATGCAGCCGCAAGAAGCTGTCAAGGGTGCTGATGTTATCTACACCGATGTCTGGACAAGTATGGGCCAGGAAAAAGAAACCGAGAAGAGAAAAGAGGAATTTAAGGAATTTCAAGTCAATAAGAATTTGGTTAGATTGGCCAAGAAAAAAGTACTAATTATGCACTGTTTGCCTGCACATCGAGGTGAGGAGATAACCGATGAGGTCATGGAGAGTAAAAACTCTATTATTTTTGACCAGGCAGAAAATAGAATGTATGTGCAGAAGGCGATATTAATAAAATTGTTAGGAGATAGTTAATATTGTTATACTGCTATATTGTTATACTGTTACACTACTTTGTTAAAATAGCATCTTTTTATACACTACTTCGTGCTCAAGTTAAGGTAGTTAGTAATGAGAAAATTTTCCCTAACCTTCTTAATTTGAGAAAGTTAGAATAAATTGCTCTATAGGTTGAAGGAATTTTAACCTGTTTTAAGCATAAATTCAAAACAATCTATGATTTTTACAGAACTTATTAGAAATAAAGAAGTTACAAAGGACTGTCCTTATAAAAAGGCTAAAATTTAACAAAGTTGTGCTGTTAAACTGGCAATAAAAGCAATATGACAATATAGCAATAGAGCAATAAAAGAGATATGAAGAAAGTCATACTAGCTTATTCTGGCGGTTTGGATACTTCCTGTGCGGTGAGATGGTTAAAAGAGCAAGGATGCGCGGTTATCTGTTTTATTGCGGATTTGGGCCAGGGTTTAGGAAAAGGCGAAGATTTCGCAGCAATAGAGATGCGAGCTCTTGCTGCCGGCGCCTCAAAAGTATATATCAAAGACCTTCAGGATGAATTTGTGCAAGATTTTGTGCTCCCCGCTTTAAAAGCAAATGCTATCTATGAAGGAAAATATCTGCTGGCAACGGCATTGGGGAGGCCCTTGATTGCCAAGTATCTGGTGGAAATAGCACATAAAGAAAAAGCCCATGCCGTGGCTCACGGCTGCACAGGTAAAGGTAATGACCAGGTGAGATTTGAGGTTACAGTAGGAATATTAGACCCAAAATTAGAGATTATTGCCCCGGTCAGAGATTGGGAATTTAAATCGCGGGAAGAAGAAATAGAGTATGCGCATATGTACAATATTCCTATTGATGTAAGCAAGAAAAAGCCATACAGCATTGATAGGAATATTTGGGGGATAAGTATCGAGGCAGGCGTGTTAGAAAATCTGGAACAGGAACCGCCCGAGGACGCCTATTTGATAACTAAAAGCCCGACCCAGATATCTACCTACCCTAAATATATTGAGATTTATTTTGAAAAAGGCGTACCTAAAAAGCTCGACGGCAAGACTTATAAATTAAAAACTTTAATTAATCAGTTAAACGAAATCGGCGGTCTTTATGGAGTAGGCAGGACTGATCTTGTGGAAAATAGACTAGTGGGTATTAAATCCAGAGAAATCTACGAAGCGCCGGCGGCAACCATACTGCATGTTGCGCATAAAGAATTAGAGAGTCTGGTTTTAGACAGGGAACTGGCGCATTTTAAAGAGATTATCTCACTTAAATATGCAGAGCTGGTTTATTATGGACTCTGGTATTCTCTTTTAAAAGAGGCATTGGATAGTTTCGTGAATTCTACACAAAAACACGTTACGGGTTCCATAAAACTAAAGTTATTCAAAGGGAGTTGTATTCCGGCAGGAAGGAAGTCCTCATATTCATTATATAAAAAAGAATTAAGCACTTATGGCAAGGAAGATAAATTCAACCAGAATTATGCTTCCGGTTTTATCAAGATCTGGGGGATGCCCTATAAAAGATAGACTAGCACAGCCAGCCGGGACTGTCCCCGACAGGACTATGCTAAATGATTCCTAAGGGGACTGTCCCTAAGGCGAGCGAGATAAGGGTAGAATGGGAGATAACAATGACAAAAAAATTATGGGGCAGTAGATTTCCTAAAGAAACAACTGCGCTGACTGATAAGTTTACCTCAAGTATTTCATTCGATAAGAGGTTAGCTAAATACGACATTTTAGGCAGCATTGCCCATGCTAAGATGTTAGGTAAGCAAAGAATAATACCTCTAAAAGACGCAGCTTTAATCGTAAAAGGGCTTAATTCTATTTTCAAAGATGTAATGAATGGTAGGTTTAAGTTTGACCCTAATGCTGAGGATATACATTCCAATATTCAGGATGCGCTAATAAAGCGAATCGGACCGGCAGCGTATAAATTACACACTGCCCGCTCCAGAAACGACCAGATCGCTCTGGATGTGAGAATGTATATAAAAGATGAAATGCAGGAACTGCTGGATTTGATTAACTTATTTCAGAAATCAATATTAAAATTTGCCAAGAATAATGCAAAAGTAATTATTCCGGGCTATACGCATTTACAAGTAGCGCAGTGCGTACTGCTTGCGCATCAAATGCTCGCTTATATTGAAAGCTTAGAGAGAGATAAACAAAGAATTATTGATGCAGGGAAAAGATTAGACTCAATGCCTTTGGGTAGTTGCGCTTTTTCAGGCACTGGCTTACCTATTGATAGGGCTTATGTAAAAACCCAACTCGGTTTTAAAAAACTGACAGAAAACAGTATCGATAGTGTAAGTGACAGGGATTTTATCATGGAAATATTGGCGGATTTGTCCATATTGTCCGTACATTTATCCAGAATTTCAGAAGACTTAATTTTATGGTCCACCAGAGAATTCAATTTTATTGATATCGATTTTTCTTTCTGCACAGGTTCCAGTATTATGCCGCATAAGAAAAATCCGGATGTATTGGAATTAATCCGGGGCTCTGTCGGTAAAATACACGGCGCCCTATCCAGCGTTCTTATTTTAATGAAGGGGCTTCCTTCATCGTATAACCGGGATTTACAATTAGACAAACCTCCGCTTTTTGATGCCGTAGATACGATGGAAAATATATTGGAGATATTTATAGAGTTATTTCAGAATATTGTAATAGAGAAGGAAGCAATAGCAGCAAAATTAAAGGATGAATCTTTATTTTCCGTTGATATCGTAGAATATCTAATTAAAAAAGGGTCCTCTTACAGAGAGGCACATGATATTGTAGGCAGAATAGTCAAGGATTGTTTAGATAAAGGAAGAAAACTTTCCGGTTTAACTTCAGCCGAATTGCAGAAATATTCAAAGAAGTTGGGTTTGGACGTAAGAAATATTTTGAATGCCTGGGCGTCGGTAAATCTTAAGACCTCTTACGGCGGCACAAGCCCGAAACTTGTGGCCAGACAGCTTAAAATCTGGACCGCCAGATTAGATAGGGATTGATTAAGGAAAATATGCACGAATTTAAATATAAAGGAAATTATCTTTATTGTGAAGATATAAAAGTCTTAGATTTAGCAAAGCAGTTTGGCACGCCTCTTTATATCTACAGTTACCATACTTTAATCGACCACTTTGTTAAATTAAAAATTGCCTTCCGGGAGGTTGGACCCTTAATCTGCTATTCTGTTAAAGCTAATTCTAATCTTGCTGTTTTAAGAGCCTTGGTTGATAAAGGGGCAGGATTAGATATCGTATCTGGTGGAGAACTATTTAGGGCAATTAAGGTAGGCTGTCCACCACAGAAGATTGTTTATGCCTCAGTAGGTAAAACAGATATAGAAATAGAAGAGGCTATAAGAAGAAGAATTTTGTTTTTTAATGCCGAGTCCTTATCTGAATTAGAAAATATTAACCGTATAGCAAGAAGCTTGAATAAAATTGCCAAGGTAGCGATAAGGATAAATCCTGACGTAGAACCCAAAACTCATAAATTTATTACTACCGGCAAAATTACCAACAAATTTGGCATAGATTTTAATAGTGCCTATAAAATATTCTTAATCCGAAATAAATTTGCTAACCTAAATATCTGTGGCTTGCATATACATATAGGTTCTCAGATTACCGAGAGCGTTCCCTATGTGGCAGCAATTACCAAGATGGCCAAGTTTATCGCCAAGTTAAAGAGAAGAGGCATACATTTAGAATATCTAAATATCGGAGGCGGCTTAGGAATTATTTACGATAAAGAGACACCTCAGACTGCGCAAAAATTTGCTCAAAATGTCTTGCCTTTATTGAAAGAGGCAAAACTAAAAATAATTTTGGAGCCGGGCAGGTTTATTGCAGGGAACGCCGGTATTTTAGTTACCAAGATTTTATACATTAAATCCACGCCTAAAAAGAAATTTGTTATTGTGGACGCAGGGATGAATGATTTGATCAGGCCTGCTTTATACGAAGCATATCATCAAATTCTTCCTTTAGGGATGACGGACAGCGGACAAGGGAAAACGGAAAAAGTAGATGTAGTTGGCCCAATTTGCGAAAGTGCGGACTTCTTTGCCAAAGCTCGAAGATTGCCCTGCGTCAAAGAAGGAGATTATTTAGCAATAATGGGTGCAGGCGCCTACGGATTTAGTATGTCTTCTAATTATAATTCCAGGCGCAGGACTGAAGAGGCCTTAGTAATAAAGGATAAGGTATTTGTAATTAGAAAAAGAGAGGCCCACGTGGATTTAATCCGTAATGAAATAATTCCGCCCTTTCTTTTAGGTCTCTGAAAAGTGTCTATAATGATATCAAAAATATGTTTTTTAGAGTTTTTCTTTTAGGTTTGTAATATGCCAAAGATTAATTTTACCCCGTTAGAAATACCAAAGCAAAAGCATTATAAAACAAAATTTCTAACGGGGTTTACCAAGATGGTAGCTTCGGGAAATGACTTTGTGGTTATTGAAAATAGTTATCCGACCCACGCTACAGCGTGGGTGTCCCGGCTTACCAGTTGCCAGTCTTTAGCAAAAAAGATTTGCGATAGAAAGTTTGGGGTAGGTGCGGATGGGCTACTCTTCTTAGAAAAGTCTAAAATTGCCGATGTAAAAATGCGTATCTTTAATCCTGACGGTTCAGAGGCCCAAATGTGCGGAAACGGGGCCAGGTGCGTTGCTTTATACATGGGCAAACCGTATCTTAAAATTCAGACTAAAGCTGGAATTATTGAAGCTGAAGTAAAGAGAGATAATGTAAACCCCGTTAGAAACACCGCGCATATAAGTGCTAACTTAATAGTTTCTAACGGGGTAAAAATAAAATTAACCGATCCAAAAGAGATAAAGTTGGATATCCCCATTAAGATAAATAACCGTCTATTAAAAGTAAATTTTATTAACACCGGCGTGCCACATACAGTTATTTCTGTCGAGGGCTTAGATGAGATCAATGTAGTTAATCTGGGTAGGCAGATTCGTTATCATCAGAAATTTAAACCATCTGGAACAAATGTAGATTTTGTGGAGGCATTAAGCAATAACTCTATAAAAATTAGAACTTACGAAAGAGGAGTAGAGGATGAGACTTTGGCTTGTGGAACAGGCGCAGTGGCTTCAGCTTTAATACTCGCTACTCGCTACTCTCTACTCGCTACTAAAATCAACGTACAAACAAAAAGCCAAGAGATATTAAAAGTTTACTTTGATAAAATAAGTGATAAATTTAGGAATGTCTGGTTAGAAGGTAAAGCAAAAATAGCTTACAAAGGGTGCTGGTGCGACTATAAGTGAGCACCGTTTAGCACGCCGGCTTAAGATGTGAGGCCGGCCGGTAAAGGAGGCAGTATGTTTAGAGGTTCAATTGTAGCCATAGTTACGCCGTTTTCCGCCAAAGGCGCCCGCCTGCCGGACAGGCAGGGATTCGCCGCCGGCGAAAAGAATCTAGTTGTGGATGAACAGAAACTGAGGGATTTAATAGAATTCCATATTAAAAACGGCACTTCCGGAATTGTGCCTTGCGGCACGACAGGTGAATCTGCAACTTTATCCTTCGATGAGCACGATAGGGTAATCGAAATTACTATTGAGCAGGTAAAAAGAAGGATACCGGTTATTGCGGGTACAGGCTCAAATTCTACGGAAGAAGCGATCTTGTTGACGCGCCACGCAGCCATTGCCGGCGCAGATGCGTCTTTGCAGGTTTCTCCATATTATAATCGTCCCACGCAAAAAGGCCTTTATGAGCATTTTAAGGCAGTTGCTGAATCCGTCGATATCCCGATTATTATTTACAATATTGCCTCTCGAACAGGTGTGAACATTGAACCTGAAACCATAGCTAAATTAGCGCATGATTGTAAAACAATAGTAGGAGTAAAAGAAGCTTCAGGAAATTTGGATCAGATGTCGCGCATTAAGCAATTGTGCGGACAAAATTTTGACTTAATTTCCGGAGACGATAGCCTTACTTTACCTGTATTAAGTATCGGCGGAACAGGCGTAATATCAGTAGTAGCGAATATTGTGCCTAAAGATGTCGTAAGTCTTGTGGCTGAATTTGAAAAAGGGAACCTTAAAAAAGCCCAGGAGATTCATTATAAGTTATTGCCTTTGATTAAGGCCGTGTTTATTGAAACCAATCCCATACCGGTTAAGACCGCAATGGGGCTGTTGGGTATGTGCGAGCCGGATTTAAGGCTTCCTATGTGCCCTATGTCGCCAGAGAATTTAGAAAAACTAAAGAAGGCATTAAAAGAATACGGACTTTTTAAATAGTTCTATTGTTCTAAAGTTCTAAGGTTCTATAGTTCTAATGTTCGAAAGCTTCATCAAGCCATTAGCCAACGAACCGTAGAACTAACGAACCGTAGAACTAAACAAGGAGCGGTTATAAATGATAAAATTGGGGATTGCTGGTGTCTGTGGGAAAATGGGCAGGCGTATATTTGAATTAGCCTGTAATGATAAAGATTTTGAAGTCACCTTGGCTTTAGAGAAAAAAGCTACTCCGCAAATTGGTAAGGAATTGGGTAAAATAAAGATATCTTCCAGCGCTGATGGGTTATTTCTGGTGGATGTATTTGTGGACTTCACGGCTCCCGAAGCAACTCAAGACAATTTAGATTATGTAGCCAGATATAAGAAGGCCTTAGTTTTAGGCACAACCGGACTCAATGATGCGCAACTGAAAAAATTAGAAGAGGTCTCTCGAGTCGTTCCTGTAGTATTTTCTGTGAATATGTCTGTAGGTGTAAATGTTTTATTTGCCATATTGCCGGAAATCGCCAAAAGATTGGGGCCGGATTATAACATAGAAATTGTGGAGGCACATCATAAAGCCAAAAAAGATGCTCCTTCAGGCACAGCTAAAAAATTTGCCCAGATTTTAACCGATACGACCAAAAAAGAAATCCCTACCCATGCTATAAGGCTGGGCGATATAATAGGAGACCATACCATTATCTTTTGTGGTAATTCTGAGCGTATTGAGATAAAACATCAGGCGCATTCGCGCGATTTATTCGCTCTGGGAGCATTGAAGGCAGCTAAGTGGGTTGCGGGTAAGCCCGCAGGTCTATATTCAATGCAGGACGTATTAAAATAGTTCATAGTTCTTAGTTCATGGTTCATAGTTTAAAGAAAAAATTAAATTAAAATTGAGAAACAAAATGTTTAAGCTTTCAAAAAAATTACAGGATTTACCACCTTACTTGTTTGTTGAAATAGATAAGGCGAAGAGGAATGCCAAACAGGAAGGCAGGGACATCATTGATTTGGGAGTTGGCGATCCGGATCAACCTACGCCTGCGCACATTATTGATAGATTATATCAGGCAGCGCGCGATCCTTCAACTCATCGTTACGCCTTAGACCAAGGGCTATCAGGGTTACGTAAGGCCATTGCGCAATGGTCAGAGCGGCGTTTCAATGTAAAACTCGACCCTGAAACTGAAATATTGCCTTTAATTGGCTCCAAAGAAGGTATTGCCCATTTTCCTTTAGCATTTTTAAATGGTGGTGATTATTCTTTAGTGCCGGATCCCTGTTATCCGCCTTATAAAGGCGGGACAATCCTTGCCGGCGGAAAACCATATATTATGCCGCTTAAGGAAGAAAATGCATTTTTACCTGACTTAAAAAAAATTCCCTTGAATATCCTGCGGAAAGCAAAATTAGTGTATATTAATTATCCTAATAATCCAACGGCGAGCATTGCAGAAAGAGATTTTTACACAGATGTCGTTAAGTTTGCTACTAAGAATAAAATCATTGTTATTTCAGACTTGGCCTATTCTGAAATTGCCTATGATGGATATAGGCCATCTAGTTTCTTAGAAGTTGAAGGTGCAAAAGATTTAGGTATAGAGTTCCATTCTTTATCTAAAACTTACAATATGACTGGCTGGCGTATTGGATGGGCAAGCGGCAATGCACAATTAGTTTCTGCATTAGCCAAAGTTAAATCTAACATTGATTCGGGAATATTTTCCGCCATCCAATTAGCAGGTATTACTGCTTTAGAAGGACCTCAACAACACATTAAAGATATATGTCAGCTTTATCAAGAAAGACGCAACACCTTAATTGCAGGTTTACAGTCTCTGGGTTGGCAGGTCACTGTGCCCAAAGCTACTTTTTATGTCTGGTTGAAAATTCCCAAAAAAACCGATTCCATAAAATTCTCTACATTGTTATTAGAAAAGGCAGATATTGTTGTTACTCCAGGTGTAGGTTTTGGTAAATACGGTGAGGGCTATATCCGGATGGCATTGACTATATCTAAAGAGAGAATCCAGGAAGCCGTTGAACGCTTAAGAAGAATCCTGTGATAGTTTGTTATTTAGGCGTAGGTTCTAATTTAGGAAACAGAAGAGAGAATATTAAAAAGGCATTGGATTATTTAGCCAAAACCAAAGGTATAAAAATAGAGAAGGCTTCGCGGATTTATGAAACCGAGCCTATGGGCGACCCTGCCCAAGGCAAATTCCTGAACGCTGCCATAAAAATCAGAACTTCACTTAGGCCTCAATTACTTCTCGCGGCCTTAAAAAAAATAGAAAAAGATTTAGGCCGCAAAAAAACCGTTCGTTGGGGCCCTCGCAAAATAGATTTAGATATCCTGCTCTACGCAAATAAGGTTATAAAAAGAGAGAATCTGGTAATTCCTCATCCTCGGATGTTTGCACGGGAATTTGTTTTAAAGCCATTAAGAGAGATTATATGAACCCCGCACCTTCTTTATATTCATTTATATCTTTGTTAAAAATGGTGAGGTATATGCAATGGGTAAATAGAAATAGACGGAATAAAGTAGATAGGCTGTCACGAAACTCGTGCCAGCCTATGATTACACAGATTTTAGAAGTAGATTACACAGATAATACCGACGATGCTTTTAATCTGTGTAATCGTTTTTTTAATCGGTGTAATCAAGGGCGGCACTTTTGTGACGCCCTAAATAAAGTAGAAGGTGCGGGGTGAAGATTATCCGCAGTACAAAAGAAATGAACAGTTTCTCAAGAAAGGCGCACGTTAAAGGCAAAACCGTTGGTTTTGTGCCGACCATGGGCGCATTGCACGAAGGGCATGTGAGCCTTATTCGGCAGGCGGCTGCAGAAAATGATATTGTTGTAGTAAGCATATTCGTTAATCCTATTCAATTTGGTCCAAACGAAGATTATAAACGCTATCCCAGAAACTTAAGGCTCGATGCCCAATTATGCGAAAAAGTAGGTACGGATGTTATATTTTGTCCTAATGCGCAACAGATGTACCCCGCTAATTATAAAACGTATGTTAATGTTTCCGATTTAAGTGATTGTTTATGCGGTAAGTTTAGACCCGGACATTTTAAGGGTGTGGCTACAGCGGTAACGAAACTTTTTAATATAATTAGCCCTGATATTGCCTATTTTGGGCAAAAAGATGCTCAGCAGGCAAGCATTATAAAAAAGATGACCGAAGATTTAAATATCCCGATAAAAATAAAGGTGATGCCGACAGTGCGCGAAAAAGACGGATTAGCAATGAGTTCCCGCAATGCCTATTTAAATAAAGAAGAAAGGCAAGACGCCGCGGTTGTATATCAAGCGCTGATTCTAGCTAAAAATTTAATCAAGCAGGGTGGTGTTGACTCTTCGGGCATCATAAGAAAAATGAGGCAGTTAATAAATAGAAAAAAGAGCGCCCGCATACAATATATCTCAATTGTTGACCCAAAGGATTTGAAGCCCATAGATAAGATAAGGGGTAAGGTGTTAATTGCCCTGAGTGTCTGGATAGGCAAGACCAGATTAATTGATAATATCGTGGTAAAACCTTGACATGATGTCTGATAAAAGTAAAAAATTAAAAGTGGGAATTGTGGGTTGCGGTGCAATCGGAAGTTCTCTGGCAAAGGTAATTGTCAAAGAATTTTCGAAACTCGCTAAGTTAGTTGCGCTTTATGATATAGACATTGAAAAGGCCCAAAGATTATCAAGAACAATTTCTAAAAAGAAAAATCTGGTGGTGGTTAGCCAGGAGCAATTGATTAACCGGTCTAGTTTGATAATAGAATCCGCATCAAGCACCTGTTCGTGGGATATTGCTAAAGCTGTTTTATCTAAGGGGCGCGATATTATGATTATGAGCGTGGGAGGGATAGCCGGCCATTTTAAACAGCTATCAGTTTTAACAGAAACACACAATTCTCAGGTTTATATTCCAAGTGGCGCTATCTCCGGTATCGATGCTTTAAAGGCAGCTAAAATGGGCAAAATAAAAAAAGTAATACTTACCACGCGCAAAAACCCCATTTCTTTTAAAGGCGTTAAATTTATCGAAGACAAAGGAATAAGGTTAAAGAATTTAAAAAAAGATAAAGTGCTATTTTCAGGCACTGCCGCTAAAGCAGTAAAATACTTTCCCCAGAATATTAATGTAGCTGCGGTATTGAGCATAGCGGGTAGAGGCCCGAACAAGACAACGGTCAGGATTATCGCCTCCCCCTCTACAACAAAAAATATTCATGAAATTCAGATAGAATCGAGTGCGGGCAGAATATTTACACGAACGGAGAATATTTTACATCCTGAGAATCCCAAGACAAGTTATCTGGCAGTTCTTTCAGCAGTTGCAACTTTAAAACAGATTTTAGAGCCGATTAAAATCGGCACCTAAGTGAGCACATAAGTTATGGAGCTGGCTATTATGTAGCTTTAGCGACATAACTTATCTGTGCGAACTTATCCCGGCCCTGGTTAATCTGAAAGATTGCCCAGGATTAGTCCTGAGAAATTCTATGAATTTCTCAGGGCGAATATGTCAAAATTATCCAGAAAGAATAGGCCTCCCCATCCTTATGGGAAGGGCCTTATCAAAGAGAATTTTGGCTTAGCTTATGAGCCGGGGACGGTTGACAACAAGTGCCCCTGGCGTAAACATCCCAAAAATCTCTTCGACATTTTTGGGATACGCTTCGGGGTCAAATTCGCAGACGCTTCGCTACAACTTACGTCGCGATGAACGTAAGTGAATGTTTCGTAAGTTGTCTGCTCATTGAGAGGAGGTGAAGTAGGATATGGCAGAGAAATTAGTAAAACTGGGGATCAAGAGGCAGAAAGGCTACCTTTATTATATTGACAAAAAAGGCGATGTCTCTTGCGCCAAGATGGCCAGAGGTAAGAAAAAGGGAGGTAGCCCTAAGAAGGTAGCAAAATGCGGTATCAAGAAAAAACCAGGATACCTCTATTTTGTTGACAAAAAAGGCGATGTCTCTTGCGCCAAGATGAAAAGAGGCGGCACGAAGAAAAGAAAAAGATAAGTATCCAAAAAGAAGCCCCTGTAAAATGTTCTCTTTCGCCAAGACTTCGGAGAACTATCCACCGAAGCTAAAGCGTAAGGTGGATGTTCCCATCTTAATTTACAGGGGTTTTCTTTTTTGGTATAATAAAAAAGTGATCGTTTAAATTTCCGCAAAATATGAAGAAAAAAACCAGCCTTTTATTTTTATCGGTATTTGTCTTAATTTATTTATTTTATTTCGGTTTGATAAGCATAATGAAATTTAACTCTTTTTCTTATTATGATTTTGACCTGGCTGTTCATGATTTAGCTGTATGGAACCTGATGCACGGTTCAGTTTTTAATTCTATTCTTGGCATACCTTTCTTAGGCAATCATATGCACCTGATTATGTTTTTAATAGTCCCTGTATATATAGTATTTAATCATCCGATAACTTTACTTTTATTACAGACGGTAGCCCTGGGAATTACAGCTTTTCCTATATATTTATTATCTAGACGTTTGTTAGATGATAATTGGGCTTTAATCATAAGCATTGCATATCTTTTTTATCCTGCCTTGGGTTACACTAATTTGTTTGAATTCCATCCTACGGTATTTGCGACTTTTTTCCTTGCTGTGACAATTTATTATTATGCGCTGAATTCATTTCCGAAATTTATAATTTTTCTGATTCTCTCTATGATTTGTCAGGAAAATATATCGCTTGCAGGCATTATGTTCGGTGTATTGGCGATTTTTAATAAACGTAAATTAAAATGGATTATTACCCCGATGCTGGCAGGCGCTTTATATTTTTTTATTGCGCTTTCCCTAATGTCACATTTCAATAACAATACAATTCAATTTATAGCGATATATGGGCATCTTGGTAATTCTCCTTCCCGGATTTTATTAAATATATTAACAAATCCTCAACTGTTGATTAAAACTCTGTTTAGGGCTCAAAGTTTTATTTATCTTTTACATATCTTTCTTCCGGTTGCTTTTTTGCCTTTATTGAGCCCTTTGACATTAATACCTGCTTTGCCGTTTTTTCTTCAGCACCTGCTTTCTGCCAGAATTTCAGAATTAACAATTCTCTACCACTATGCTGCAGAAATAATTCCCTTTATTTTTGCCGGTGTTATATTTGCCGTTCAGTTTTTATTAAAAAATAAGCGGTTAAAAAAATATCAGATATACCTAAAGATATCTTTATTATCTGTCCTGTTTGTAAGCAATATATTTTTTGGTCCTCATTTTGCGATATTACGCAGGATAAATTTCTTCAAGAAAGATTACTTGGATTTATATAAAGATTCATTTTTAGCTAAAATTCCCCCAAAAGCCTCGGTTGTAGCGACATTTGAATTTCTTCCTCATTTATCGCATAGAAGCAATTTATATTCTTTTCATCATGTGTATATGGGATTTTATACAATATCCAATAAAAAATATGAATTGCCGCAAAATGTACAGTATGCCTTGATTGATTTTAATGATTTTCTGACATTCAGGTCTTTTTATTCCCCTGATAACTATAAAAATATCCAGAAATTTCTTGCGGAAGCAAACTGGCAGGCAGAAGGCTTGATAGATTCAATAGTTTTATTCAAAAAAAATATACCTGCCAAATATACGCTATGCGAGATTTTGCAAGATGTGCCTTCAGAAATAGCTAATAAGATGGAAGTTAATATTGAAAACGAGATCCAATTAATAGGGTATAATCTGAGCAGTCTGGATAAAGAAGATATCCTGGATATTGTTTTCTACTGGCGAAGCCTTAAGCCCACAGATAAAGATATAAATGTGTTTCTGGATATTGTAGATGAAAACAATCAGGTGGTTATGCGTAAGGTTTTCCCTATTTGTTACAGGATTTTCCCGACCAATAGCTGGCAGGAAGGCCAAACTTTTAAAGACCAATATAGAATTAAAATTCCCTCGGGTTTCTTTAAGGGCAATTATGAATTAAAAATGGGATTTTTCGATTTCCGTAATAATATAGTTTGTAAGGCAAGCAAAGATACTGATGAATTTGGTAGGGTATTTCTAATAGTCCCAAAATGATAGAAACTAAATGTAATTTATGCGGTTCACAATACTATAGAGTTATATACTCTTTTAAAGGATTAACTAGCAAGGCTGCGTACCAACTGACATATAAGATTACTGAAGATGAGGAAAATACGCTTCCTTTAAGGATTGTGCGCTGCTTAAGGTGCGGTTTGGTTTATGTTAATCCCCATCTTGATAAGAGAAAGATATATGAGGGGTACCGCAATATGGAAGACGATGTTTATGTCAGCGAGGAGGAAGGCCGGCGTATCTCTGCCAGAATAATTCTAAAAAAAATTTCTAAATATAAACGGGCAGGCAAGATTTTAGATATCGGATGCGCAACCGGATTTTTGTTAGATGAGGCAAAAAAACAAGGTTGGCAACCTTATGGAGTGGAGTTATCGAAATGGGCTGCTGATTTTGCCAGAGAAAAATACAATTTAAGCGTCTCTGAAGGCTTATTAAAAGATGCAAAATTCCCTTATAACTTCTTTGATGTTATTGTTATGATGGATTCAATCGAGCATCTGCCTGATCCGAAGAAAACGCTGGAAGAAATCAGGCGGATATTAAAGCCAAACGGCATCCTTTGTATTTCAACGCCCAATATCGAGAGTTTTTTAACTAAGATTCTGCAGGCAAAATGGTGGGGGATAAAACAGTCGCATCTTTATTATTTCTCTAAGAAAACTTTAACAAATATGCTCGATGCCGCGGGATTTAAGGTTATGAAATGCGCCTCCCACGCAAGGGTGTTTAGCGTTAATTATTGGAATAAACGGAGTAAAGATTATGGCAAATTCTTATTCAATTTATTTAATTTTATTTCAAAAATCCTATTTTTGCGTAACAAGCTGATAAAAATTAATTTTATGGACCAAATAGAGGCAGTGGTACAAAAGAAACGTTCTTTAGAGTTTATCAGAGAAGATGAAAAGGCAGGAAAATTTACCGAGAGGGAAACGAAGACGATAGTGGTCCTGCCTGCTTATAATGCAGCTAAGACGCTGGAGTTAACAGTTAAGGATATCCCTAAGAATTTAGTAGATGAAATAATTCTTGTGGATGATGCAAGCAGTGACAATACAGTAGAAGTTGCAAAAAAGCTAGGATTGACAGTATTTGTAAATCCTAAAAATAGAGGCTATGGTGCAAATCAGAAGAACTGTTATACAAAAGCATTAGAAATGGAGGCTGAAATTATAGTTATGGTTCATCCCGATTATCAGTATGATCCGACTGTAATTCCTAAACTTATAGAGCCGATACAAAAGGGACAGGCGGACGCAGTATTTGGATCCAGAATGATGAAGGGCGGTGCTTTAGAAGGAGGCATGCCACTTTGGAAACATAATGCCAACATACTCCTCACAGCATTAGAAAATGTTATTTTAGGTACTTATTTAACTGAGTATCACAGTGGGTTTAGGGCATATAATGCAAAGTATTTAAAATTAGTTAATTTTATGGCAAATTCCGATGGTTTTATTTTTGATAATGAGATAATCGTTCAAGGAATATTACACCACTTGAGAATAGAAGAAGTTCCTATAAGGACACGGTATTTTGACGAAGCCTCAACAATTAAATTCCTACCTTCTGTAATTTATGGCCTGGGCATATTGAAAACCTTGTTTAAGTATATTTTACATATAAAAGGAATTATCCGGTTTAGTCAATTCAAATAAAACAATTCTTAATGAAAATGAATCAGAAAAATAATATCTTTTTTTTCGTTATAGTATCATTCATATTAGGGATGATTTATATTGTAATTGGTGGTTTTTTTCTATACAGAGTTTATGCTTATTGGAATGGCGGTTTGCCTCTTTATTACGCAGATTCAGATAAGGTTGGTCAGTGGATTGGTTTTGAAAAAAGGCTAGATATTATTTTATGGTTAATTATTGCGATAATGTTAATAAAATTTCTCTTAGATAAGAACGGTTCTATTGTTTTAACATCAAGAAATTGAATAGGATATTGAACTGGCAAAGAGATGCAGAGTGAATTTATAATTATCCGTGGTGCTAAAGAGCACAACCTTAAAAATATAAATCTAGAGCTTCCGCGCAATAAACTTATTGTTATTACCGGACTTTCCGGTTCAGGTAAATCCAGCCTTGCCTTTGATACTATCTATGCCGAGGGCCAAAGGCGCTATGTAGAAAGCCTATCCAGCTATGCCCGTCAGTTCTTGGAACAACTGCAGAAACCCGATATAGAATATATTGAAGGCTTATCTCCGGCTATAGCCATCGAACAAAGAACGGCCGGCAGCAATCCCCGTTCTACAGTAGGAACGCAGACTGAAATCTACGATTATTTAAGAATCCTTTTTGCGCGTATCGGAACAGTGCTGTGTTATCAATGCGGCCGACCCATAGAGAAGCAGAGTGCCCAGGAGATAGTGCAAAGAGTTATGTCTTTACCCCTCCAGACAGATATCCAGATATTAGCGCCTGTCGTACGGGGTAGAAAAGGAGAGTACAAAGATATCTTCCCTCAGATTCAAAAGGCAGGGTTTGTGCGCGTGCGTGTTGACGGTGAGATTTACGAACTCTCAGCAAAGATAAACCCCGCCCTTTCTACTACAGAGAGAGACTACAATATAAGAAAGGGCGGGGTAAAACTTAAAAAATACAATATTCACAATATTGAAGTGGTAGTAGATAGGCTCAAGATAAAACCGGAAATAAAAAACAGGCTCACAGATTCTATAGAGACAGCGCTTAAAGTAGGTAAGGGCATTGTAGTTCTTTCGTTCTCAGGTTCTAAAGTTCTTTCGTCGAACTTACGAACCAACGAACTTACGAACTTAAGAACGGATTTAGTTTTCAGTGAGCAATACGCCTGTACAAAATGCGGTATTAGTTATTCTGAAGTTGAACCGCGTATGTTCTCTTTCAATTCTCCTTATGGAGCCTGCCCTGACTGCAATGGCCTGGGAAACAAACTAGAATTCGATTCAGATTTGGTTATTCCTGATAAAAGCAAATCTATAAATGAAGGAGCAATCGAGCCTTGGAAGAGAGGCGGAAGGGGATACATTCTTTATTATCGTGCACTTATCCGCGAGTTAGCTTACGAGATGCATTTTGATTTAGATAGACCATTTAATAAATTAACCAAGGAGGCACAGAAGGCCATACTCTACGGGACTGATGAGTATATCTGGGGTAAGCCTTTTGAGGGTGTTATTCCTCACCTGGAAAGATTGTTTCATCAGACACAAAGCGACTATTTAAAAGAGGAGATTTCTCGTTTTATATCCAGCCTCCCTTGTCCGGCTTGCCTCGGAGCAAGGCTGAAAAAAGAAAGCTTAGCCGTTAAGATTTACCATAAAAATATCTGGCAAGTCTCACGGATGTCCATAAAAGACGCCCACCGTTTCTTTAGACAATTAGAATTGACAGAAAGGCAAAAGATAATTGGCCACCAAGCTTTGAAAGAGATAATGCAAAAATTACAATTCTGTATTGATGTGGGCTTGGAATATCTTACTCTGGATAGAAAGAGTTCTACTCTTTCAGGCGGAGAAGCGCAAAGGATCCGCTTAGCCACACAGGTTGGTTCGGGTTTAGTCGGGGTGTTATATATATTAGACGAACCCAGCATAGGCTTACATCAGAGGGATAATGCTAAATTGATTTCTACGCTAAAGGCCTTAAGAGACTTGGGTAATACCTTAATCGTTGTAGAGCATGATGAATCTACAATCCTGGCAGCTGATTATATTGTCGATTTAGGTCCGGGTGCGGGCAGGGGAGGCGGAGAAGTAATTTTTTCGGGTACCAAAGAAGACTTATTAAACCATCCTGGCTCTCTTACTGCAAGGTATCTAAGAAAAGAATTAAAGATAGAGATACCTATAAAAAGAAGGCCCTGGCGAGAGAGGGAATTCTTAGAAATAAAAGGAGCCAGAGAGCATAATTTAAAAAATATAAATGTAAAGTTTCCTTTAGGCCTCTTTATCTGTATCACGGGCGTATCTGGCTCAGGTAAATCTACCCTGATTGATGAAATACTATATCGCAGTCTCGCTCAAAAATTATATAAATCCCGCGAAAAACCCGGTCTGCATGAGAAGATTATCGGGAGAGAACTCATCGATAAAGTTATTGTGGTGGACCAATCTCCCATAGGCAGGACTCCCCGTTCCAATCCCGCTACTTACACCGGAGTGTTCAATCACGTCAGAGATATATTTAGTCAGCTTCCCGAAGCGCGCCTACGCGGATATAAACCAGGCAGATTCTCTTTTAATGTCAAGGGCGGCCGCTGTGAGGCATGTTCAGGCGACGGTATAAAAAAGATTGAGATGCATTTTCTTCCCGATGTCTATGTGAAATGCGATGTATGCAAGGGCAGGCGTTTTAATGAGGCAACCTTGGAAATAAAATATAAAGGTAAATCCATTGCCGATTGTTTAGATATGACCGTTGAGGAGGCGTTGGATTTATTTGCCAATATACCCAAGATAAAAAATATTCTGCTCACGCTTTTCGATGTGGGGTTAGGCTATATCGAGCTCGGTCAATTTGCAACTACATTATCGGGTGGAGAGGCGCAGCGCGTAAAACTTTCATCGCAGTTATGTAAGCGCTCAACCGGTAAAACCCTTTATCTTTTGGATGAGCCTACGACGGGTTTACATTTTGCGGATGTAGGAAAACTTCTTTCGGTTCTGCAGAGATTAGTGGATAAAGGCAATAGCGTTTGCGTAATTGAACACAACTTAGAAGTAATAAAATGCGCCGATTATATTATCGATCTCGGTCCGGAAGGAGGAGAAAATGGGGGAGAAATTGTAGGTATTGGCAGCCCCGAAGAATTAATCAGCAATAAGGAATCGTATACAGCACAATTTTTGAGAAGCAAACTCTAAAAAATCTTTATTTATGATTACACCGATTAAAAAGCATAGATTACACAGATTAAATCTTGTCGGAAAATCTGTGTAATCTTTCTAAAATCTGTGTAATCAGAGGTCTCCTGCTATAATTCTTCAAGAGACCTCAAGAAAGGTATTGAAGAGCGGATAAAGAAGTGGTATAGTTAAAGTGATTTTAATTCTAAACCTTAAGAAGTTAAAAAAGTTACGGAGGTTAAGGATGTTAAGAAGGTTGCCCTTTATTTTTTTTGTAACTTTCTTAACCTTTTTAACTTCCTTAACATTTTTAACATCTTCTGTTTCTTCCCAAGAATCATCCAAAGAGGAGGAGGCGCTCTTTGTAGCAAAAAAGGCGTTCGAGGATGGTTTCTATGATGTAGCATTAGGCCTATTTGAACGTTTCTTAAAGAACTACCCGAATTCATCAAAAATACCAGAAGTAAATCTATTAACGGGTGAGTGTTACTTTCGCCAAAATAGATTTCTAGATGCTTTAACAAAGTTTGAGGAACTTCAAGGCCAGGCCGCTTCCCAAAATATTAAAGACGCAATCCTCTATTGGATGGCGGAAGTGCATTTTAAGGGTAATAATTTTGCAAAGGCAAGCCAGTATTATAAGGCGATAATTGAGGGATTCCCTAAATCTTCCTATTGCCTTTATGCCTATTACTCATTGGGTTGGTGTTTATTCCAGGAGGCTAATTTTGATGAAGCCATTAAATATTTTGAAATTGTAGAAGAGAAGTTTCCTAAAGAACCCCAGGCCCAAGATTCGTCACTTAAGATAATCGAGTGCCTTTACAACTTAAAGGACTACTTAGGATTAAAGAATAGCCTAAAATCTTACCTTAAATTATATTCTAAGGACACTGCCCATATCCCTTATTTATATTTCTATCTGGCTGAGGCAGATTATTATTTGGCCAATTTCGAAGAGGCGATTGTCGAATATTCCAAAGTTCTCGCCAGTACTAATGATGAGAGGATACAGGGATTATCCAAATTGAGTATCGGCTGGGCTGAACTTAAATTAAAACGGTATAAGGAAGCCGGCGATACATTTCTTGAGGTCAAAATGGATAATTTAGACAAAAAGAACCGGGATATTCTATTATTAGGCAGGGCAACATTGAGTTTAGAAACAAAGAGTTTTACTGAGGCAGGAAACCTTTACGGTGAATTAGCAAATACAACCCTGGATCCCCTTATTTTAATTCAAGCTTATTTAGGCAAGGCTGATGCATTCTATAACCTTGCTGAATATAAAGAAGCAATAAGCGTGTATGAAGAAGCGTTAAAGAAAACTTCGGAACCTGTCCCACAGGAAAACATCGATAAGTTACATTATGGCCTGGCCTGGGCTTTTTTAAAAGAGGGTGAATTTAAAAAGGCAATAGATGAGTTCCAAAAGATTGCTAAACACACGGAAGATAAAATAGTCAAGGTTGCTGCGCTTTGTCAAATAGGAGATGCCTATCAAGATTCAGGCGATTATAATAAGGCCATGGAAACATACGATAGCATATTGAAAAATTATCCTGATAGTTTATATGGCGATTATATCCAATATCAACTGGGCATTACATTACTGAAAACCTCTAATTACGACGGTGCCATTATGGCATTCCAGAGCCTAAAAAATCATTTTCCCAGTTCAAAGCTATTAGACGATGCAACTTACGCTTTGGGGCTGGCCTATTTTCAGAGACAAGACTATAAATCCAGTAAAGAAATCTTTGAGAAGTTTCAGGATGAATTTAAAGATAGCAACTTAAAGCCTGAAAGCATGTATCTTTTAGGAACGAGTATATATAATTTAGGTGATTTCGCCAAAGCCTTAGAGGTATTTAGGAATATTATGAGGTTCTATAATCAAAATACAGAACTCGTCCAGAAGGCTGAATACGAGATAGCCGATTGTTACTATCAGATGGGTAATGAAAAAGAGGCGATGGAGAGATTCAAAATATTGCGTTCTAAATACCCGGATTCCAAACTTACGCCCGAAGTTATGTGGTGGTTAGGCGAATATTATTATAGACACAATGAGTTAAGTTTGGCGCGAAGATACTTTTCTTCGCTTATACAAGATTTTCCCAAGAACAATTTAATCCCCGATGCTTATTATGCCCTGGGTTCAACTTATGCAGAGGAATACAAATATGAAGACGCGATGAGCAATTTTAAGAAGGTAATTGAATTAGGCAAGTCCGATCTTGCAGGGACGGCAAGTATTGCAATAGCAGATATATATACTAATCAGGACAAAATTGATTTGGCATTAGGGATTTATAAGGACGTAGTTAGTGAGTATCCTAATCTGGCAAACCTAATTTATCCTAAGATTGCGGATCTGTACCTCAAGGCGGCTAATTATGGCGAGGCAATAAGTTTCTACCGCAAGAGTTTAAATATAGTACCGGCAAGAGAAATGGCGGATATTCAATTTAAGCTCGCCGAAACTTTACAGGCACAGGGTAGTTATCCCGATGCGATTGAAGAATACATGAAGGTTACTTATCTTTATTCGGAGAATAACGATTTAGCAGTAAAAGCGCTTTTGAGAGTAGCTGCAATTTATGAAGATAAAGAAAACTTTAAAGAAGCAGTTAGTATTTATAAAAGAATTAACTCTATGAATGTCCAAGAAGCAAAATATGCGCAAGAAAGGATAGAGTGGATAAAGGTACACGTTAAATAATTGTATCAAGGTATCAAAGTTTTTTCTTTGACACTCTGACACGTTGATACTTTGATACAAAGGATTAAAGGGAGGAGAAAAGATGGATCTTTGGAAGATGAGTTTATGGCAGATATTTTTAGCAGGCGGCCCGGTAATGTGGCCAATACTCTTATGTTCTATTTTTGCCCTGGCAATAATCCTGGAGAAATTTTGGCATATGCATAAGATAAGGATAGATACGCAGGAGTTTTTAAGTAGCATTTTAGAGAAAATGAAACGTCATCAGGTAAAGGAGGCATTAGAGATTTGCGAGAAAACAAAGAGTCCTATCTCGCATATATTGAAGGCGGGGATTCTAAAATATGACCGGACGCGCCCCCAGATTAAAGAGGCAATCCAAGATGCTTCTTTATATGAGATACCGAGATTAGAGAAAAACCTTTCTATGCTGGCTACTATAGCGCATATTTCTCCTCTCTTGGGGCTCCTGGGAACGGTCACGGGTATGGTCAGGTGTTTTCAGACTATTCAGGCCAAGGCCACATCTTTTCATCCCGTCTCGCCGGGTGATTTGGCGGGCGGCATTTGGGAGGCATTACTTACTACGGTAGCGGGTTTAATTGTCGCCATACCCACTTTTATTATCTATAATTATCTGGTCAGCCGTATAAATAATTTTATTTTAGAAATGGAAAAAGCATCTACGGAGTTAGTTAATTTTCTTACTGAATAAGGAGCGAACTTATGCACTTTAAACGGCATACGGAGTTGGAGCACGGCCTTAAACCGATAGATATCGCGCCTTTAATAGATATGGTATTCCAGTTATTGATATTTTTTATGCTCACATCCAGTTTTATTATGCAGCCGGGGATAAAGGTGAATTTACCCAAGGCGGTAACCAGCGAAGTGGTTAAGTATGAAAACGTAGAGGTAGTTATATCTAGCGAGAACGTAATTTATATAAACGGTAAAGTCTTGAACCTTCAGGAATTAAAGACATTGCTTAAGCAGGCGGCAGGAGCGAAGGGATCGATTCTGATCAAGGCGGATAGGCGCGCATCTTTAGGCAGAATAGTTGAAGTCTGGGATATGTGCCGGGATTTAGGTATAACCCAAATAAATATCGCTACAAACCAGGAATGACCAACTCTTTTTTTATGCAGACTATATTTATTTCACTTTTAGGACATATAACTTTATTTAGTATGTTTAGCCTTTCCTTTGGGCCTAAGATTCCTGAGGCAAATTTTGCTCGTGTTTGTTCTTGGGGGGCTATTTTACGCAGCTCTGATTTAATGAATAGCCGGAATTTCGATATAGGCTTTAAAACAGGAGGATTTAGCGGAAAGTCTGAGCTCGCAGTATTGGATAAAGTAAATCGAGAAAATCTTTTAGCAGCCGGGGATTATTTAAAACCACCCGTTTCTCTAGCATTTAATCAAGAAAAAATAGTCTTTACCCCGTTAGAGACTATGGGGAGACAGGAGAAAGATAAGGTGTCTCTAACGGGGTTTACGCAAGAATTTAAGCCAATACCGCTTATGTCAGAAAGAAAAGAACCAGCAATTATGTTTTATCCAAGGCTCCCATATTATTTCACTCTATATTTCAAAGATAGACAAACTGTGCATATCGAACTTGAGTTTCAGGTGACTTCAGGCGATAAAAGAAACTCTGTATTGGTTAAAAGGAGAATTTCATCCGGTAATTTAGAAGCAGATCTCTTAAGTATGCGCTATATCAGCCGCTATCTTTTTATCCAACAGAGAGGATTCGCCCCTAATAAATGGCAAATAGTAAAGATAGACCTCTCGCCGAAAAATGATTAAGTGAGGACATAAGTTATGGAGTATTATATTAAAAATATGTAAGCGACATAACTTATTTGTCCGAACTTATCCCGCCCCTGGTCAATCTGAAAGATTGCCCAGGACTAGTCCTGAGAAATTCTATGAATTTCTCAGGGCGAGTGCATCAAAATTATCGTAGAGAATTTTGATGCATTTTACGAGGCGGGACACAGTTGGCAACATATACTCCTTGCGTAAACATCCCAAAAATCTCTACGATTTTTTTGGGATACGTTTCGGAGTTAATTCGCAGACGGCTTCAGCCTATCCTTGACATCTACGATGTCAAGGATCGCTCATTTAAAATGATTAACATAGACTTTTCTTTGGCCATATCCCTATATATCCTCATTTTTCTAATTATCATATTAATCGCCTGGTTAGTAAATAAAAAACAAAAGGATAAAGATTTAAACGTGGATGATAGATTTATCTGGCATTGTTGCGTATGTACTTATACCTACATTAATACTAAAGAAGACATGATTTCGGTCTGCCCCAGGTGCGGCAGCTACAATAAAAAACTAAGTAAAGCCACAACTTAGCGAGCGATTAGCGAAGCTAAGTTGTATGGCTGAACTTATCCCGACAGCTGCAAGAAAATTTGGAACAAATTTTCGCAGCGTTTTGCTATCGGGATTAATTCGCCCAAATAACTTACGTTCGCTATCGCTCCGTAAGTTATGGGCTCATTTAAAAAACTAGTTGACATAAGTTCTAGTTGATTTAAAATAAGTGAGGTCATAATTTATGGAGCGAAGCGAACATAAATTGTTTGGCTGAACTTACCCTGATAACTGCGAGAAAATACAGAATGGATTTTCGAAGCGTTTTGTTATCGGGGTTTAATTGGATTACCCCTTTTCGCAAGATGTATCAAAATTCTTTACAATAATTTTGATACGCTCAAAGGGATTAATTCGCACTTATAAGTTACGTCGCTAACGCTTCGTAACTTATGTGCTCATTTGAGGAGGCATAAAAATGATTACGGAGATAGGTATAGTAGCAGGTGACATATGGCATTTTCTCGATGAACACGGAGAAGTAACGCTGTCTGTTCTTGTTAAAGGTATTGATAGGCCACGGGATAATATACTGATGAGTTTAGGTTGGCTTAGCCGCGAAGGCCATGTAATCTTGCAGCAAATAGGTGGTGATTACAAAATAAATTTAAAAAGTAATGTTTAGACCCTTCCTTTAAGAGGTTTAGGAAGGCCTATCCTTTTTAGGATTAGACCCTTCCTTTAGACCCCTCCTTTAAATGTATTAGGAGGGTCTACCCTTGCTGGGTTAAGAGGTTTAGGAAGGCCTATCCCTGTGGGATTAAGATGAGATTTAACAAGAAAGGGGTGGTGTTATTTATCGTTTTGGGCACGCTTTTAGTAGTAGCAAACCTGACCATTGTTATATTGAGTCTTATCTTAAGCCACGCCCGACTTACGCTTCATCAAACAAGCCGCATCCAGGCTTATTATGCTGCGCAGGCAGGAATGAATTATGCGCTTGAGAAGCTGAGAACAGAGGATACAAATTGGATTCCTTTTCCTGATACTTCTCCTAACACGCGTACACGTACTTTGTGTAGAAGCGGCTGTGATGTTAATGAACCAGACCTTCCTAATTCTATTCAGCAGGTAGCTATTGTTATAGAAGCTGCAGGAACAGGAATAAGCAGCACTCGTCGACTTAAAGCCACCACTACCTACACATACACACCTTAATATCCTACCTAAAAGTCTATTATGAGCTAAGTGGTCTGTTTCATAAATTCTGTTACGTATATGCATAGGCAGATGTGGTTTCCTGTATCTCATCCCAAGGTAGCAATTCTTTAGTTGTCGAATCTTGGGAGGCTGTTGGTTGATATTGTTTAATAATGCAGTCGCTAACAAGTTTGAGTTTTTCTTTGAGGTCTTTACGAGTAAATTTCCAACTAAAGGGACGAGCTACCTGTTGGTATCGAGTTTGAAAATCTAACAGGCGTTTTTCCACTGCCTGAAGATCTGTAAAATCATTTGGAGTCAAAGCTTTTTTCTGGACAATGGCAAAATAGATTTCAATTTGGTTAAGCCAACTGGCATGGACAGGTAAATGAACAGCAATAGCATTGGGCCATTTCGTTTGAAGACGTTCAATAAAAGGTTGTCCTCGATGAGAAGAGCCATTATCTACAACCCAGAAGACTCTATTGGCTGTTTTATAGGGCATTTGCGACATTACTTGCTCCAGCAGTCGGTCTAATGGTTTAATTCCACTCTTAGCTTCACAACGACCAAAGATCTTTGCCCGGTGGACATCCCAAGCAGCCAGATAAGTCCATGCTCCACCACGAGTATATTCGTGTTCTACTCTCATGGGTTCTCCAGGACATACAGGAGCAGTGGAGTGTTTGCGAATTCTGGCTTGAATACTGGTTTTTTCATCCGCAGAGATGACATAATCATTTGGACCCAGGGGTTGGTTTTTCCATTGCCTGGCATAAAGATCAAGTACTTTTCCAGCTTTTTCCATGAATTGGGGATCTCGAGGATAAATCCAGGACCTGTGGAACCAAGGACGAATAGCGTCTTCATGTAACCATCGCCAGACGCTAGAATCACTTACAGAAGGAACAATGGCTAAAGAAATTGCTTCGCGAACAATCTCAGTAATACTGAATCGGCTCAAGGGAATACCCCGCTCTGCAGGGAGTTGGCAGGCCAATGCTTTTATTTGCGTTATCTCTTTAGGGGGAAAAAAAGAATGGTCGGCCGGCTCTGGTTTTATCCACCAACCCCGATTCTCGCTCATAGAAGAAACGCTTACGCCACTTGCTAACTGTTTTTCTTGGAAGATTAAGTTTTTCACCAATCTCCTTGTTTTCTATTCCCTTTGCAGCCAGGAGAATTACTTGTGCTCTGATTACATCTCTATGAGGTGCCGTATATTTCCTAGCCAAAGAGCTCAAATGATTCTGTTCTTTATTAGTCAGAATAATCTCAAATGGACATTTTCTCGGCATGATACCTCCCTTTCTCATAGGAGATATCATACTTTAATTTCAGCTAAATGTCAACAAATAATACGTAACATTATTTATGAAGAGAACCACTAAGTAAACCCCGTTAGAGATAGGAAATGTTCTCTTTTAGCACTCTACTCGAAACATTTCCGTAATTTTATAATAATTTATAATAAAATATCTCTAACGGGGTAAATTTATTATAATCTAGTTAAATAGATTATAATTCTGTATGTCTTAACCCCGTTAGAGACATCATAGCTTTCTGTCGTATACCTAGTAGTCTCTAACGGGGTAAATTTAATCTCAGAATTTACCTCTAAGTAAGTATAAGTAAGTCTATATAAAAAAACACTTGACAAAATAAGTATTTTATGTTCTAATTAACTTCACCGTTAATTAAGTAAGGCCACGACTTACGGAGTGAAATGAACGTAAGTCGTATGGCCGAACTTACCCCGATAACTGCGAGAAAATACAGAATGGCTTTTCGAAGCGTTTTGTTATCGGGGTTTAATTGGATTATCCCTTTTCGCAAGATGTATCAAAATTCTTTACAATAATTTTGATACGCTCAAAGGGATCAATTCGCACTTATAAGTTGCGTCGCTAACGCTCCGTAACTTATGTGCTCATTGATTATGGCAAGACTTATTGATATTGATGAATTAGCTGATTATCTCAGGCTGAAAAAACAGACTATTTATAATTGGTTGCACCAAAGGAAGATTTCAGGGATCAAGGTAGGGGGTGTCTGGAGATTTGACCGCCGTGATATTGATTCCTGGTTAAAAAGCAGAAGGCGTCAATCTAAAGTCCCAGGAGAAAGCTAATGAATCCCGCACCTTCTTTATATGCAAAAATGTATTTAATTAGAATTAAAAATAGATTAAATCAAGGTATGACGCTGAATAAATCCCGCACCTTTGAAGATATCCAGAAAACAATAAAAATGAATTTAACAAAGGTGCGGGATAAAGAAGAAGGTGCGGGATGAATACATTAGGCGTATATTTTGGTCCGCAATTTATTAGCATTGTTGAAACTAAAGGCAATAAGACCATAAATTATATCCAGGTCTCGCAGGCAATGGTTTCAACAGGTGAACCATTAGAAGAAAAAGTTCCTGTTCTTGTAAAACTGATTGCCTTGTTTAAAGATGAGTTAAGGAAAAATAATATTGGGGCCAATGAGGCAATAGTCAGTATTTCGGGTAAGGATTTAATTGTCCGTTACTTTGAAATGCCAATTCTGCCACGCCAAGAATTAGATACAGCTGTAAATTTTGAGGTCAAAAAATACATACCTTTTAAAATTGAGGATTTATTTTCAGATTTTCAGTATAAATTAGATAAAACCATCCAAAAAACGCGCGTTTTATTTGTGGGAATTAAGAAAGAAACGCTGGATAATTATCTTAACATTTTTGGCCAATTAGACATTAAAATAAAAGCAATAGAATACTCTGCTTTTAGCATTTTAAGATTACTCAAATTAGCCAATATTAAAGAAAAAGGCATTATAGGGCTTGTTAATACTGACCTCAGAGAAGACGATGAGACCAATTTTGTTGTTTTGAAGGATGGGTTCCCGTTATTTAGCCGCGATATAAGCTTAATGGGCGGGTATGAAGAGGTTGCCAAGGAGGAGAAAGCTCAAACCAGTGCGATTTTAGAGAAATTAAAAAGAGAAATCCAGATATCTTTAGATTATTACGACCGTAAATTCCCCGGCAAGAATACTAGTAAAATATTTTTTATTACGAACCCAAACTATCGGGCTGATTTAAATGGATTCATCAAAGATTTAGGTTTAGGTGTTAACTTTATTGATATTAACAAGTATATAGGTAAGCCTATTCCTTTTTCGTTGCCTTTTGTTAAAGGTTACAGCAGTTCTTTATCCAAGATTGATACAGGGGTAAAGATAAATCTATTAGCGGTAAAAGAAAGAGCTGCAAGAGAATTCAGCCTAGAACAAACCAAGGTAGCCTTGCTAATAAAACGCTATAAATCATATTTTAAGGTAGTTGCAATGAGTTTGTTGATATGCGTTATGATTTTCATTTTTGGTGAATATCGAATATCGCCTTTAAAAAAAGAACTAAAGAACATAATAGGTATGCGGCCACAGGTTTCTACGGTAGGACCAAACACTAGCTATGCAGAATTAACTGATCTGTATTCAACATATAAACTAAAAATAGAGATAGATCATTTTATAAAGAGTCAATTATGCCTTACTGAAGTGCTTGATGTTATACCGCGTCTTGTGCCAGAGGGAATTTGGCTATCGAATATTTATTTTAAAAATGAAAGACTAGAAAACAGAGTGGAGCTTAATCTAGGAGGTATTGCATATTTAGGAGATAGTAACAAAGAAGTTAAGTTGGTAGACACTTTCCGTTCATCTTTAAAAGAATTTCCTTTATTTGCTAAATATTTTAAGGAGATAGTAGCCGTTTCTTTAGACAATAAAGAAATAAGAGGAGTAAATGTGACTAGTTTTTTAATTTCCTGTCGGAATTTTAAAAAGTGATAGAATAAAAAAGAAGAATATGAAATTAACAAATTTCATTATAACTAAAGATAAGATAGTAAATATTACAATCATTATCATAGCTTCGATTATTGTTATTTGCATTTATAAATCTCAGACCAACAATATTCAGACACTTAAAATTCAAAAAGAAGTTGAGATAAAAAAGAATGAGCTATTAGATAATATCAGGCAATCAGAAAAAGTAATTAGTTCCTACCAAAACCTAATCAGTAAAAGAGATATGTCTTTAATACTAGCTACGGTAAGTAATATTGCTGATGAATCTGGTGCTACAATTATATCAATTAAACCAGCTGCTGAAGAACAGTCCCCAGTGTATATTAGGTATTTGTTTAATCTAACGGTAAGTGTCAATAACTACCATGCAATAGGAACGTTTATCAGTAATTTGGAGAATCATCCTGATGGATATTTCGTTGACCAACTCAACCTCAAGTTTGCAGAAGGAAGCAAAGAATCAGATCAGGTAGAGAGATTGATTGCAGATTTAAGATTGAGTATCATTTTACTCCGTTAGAAAACCCCGCCATTTATGGTGGGGTTGAACACAAAATTACAAGGGTTAAGAATGAAGGTGCAAAAAAAGCAAGTCTATATATTTTTGATCGCGTTATTTATTTCTATAGTTAAAGAAGAAAAGGCAATGCCGGAATCTGCATCAGAAACTTCTTTAAAATCGGAATATAAAGCAAAAGACTTAAGAGATCCTTTTCAGCTTTTTAAAATAGAAGAAAAAGAAAAACCCGAAGAGCAAGAACAAGTAACAGAGGAGAAGGTTGAAGAAGTACCATTACCGGATTTGAAAATACAAGGGATAGTTTGGGGAGGCAGTCTCCCGCAGGCAATTATTAATAATAAGGTTGTGAGAGTGGGAGATACGATAGAAGAGGTGCGGATTACAGATATCAATAAGAGCGGCGTAACCGTATTTTTTAAGAACGGGCAGTATAATTTAACAACATCTTCACCGATTAGTTCACAGGGTCTTAAAAAGAATCCATAAGACACCCGGCGCTAATCGGAATTGCGCCGGTGTTGTGTCTGTACACAAGGAGGTAAATATGCATAACAATTTAAAAGTATTTATATTTTTTCTTATCCTTTGCTTATTACCCTTGAAATTACCAGCTATAGAACAATCGCCTTTTCAGGATTCCAAAATAACCATATCTATGGATTTTCAGGATGCCAATCTAAAAGATGTAATAAAAGTATTTTCCATACAGTCGGGCCTGAACTTCATTGCTTCGGAGGCAGTGCAGGACAGAAAGATAACCCTGTTTTTAGACAAAGTTCCCATAAAAGAAGCGATGGATAAAATATTTAAGGCGAATAATCTTACTTACGAATTAGACGAGGTGGCAAAAATTTTTATTGTCAAAGACTGGGGTAAGCCGGAAATAGAAACAATCACCAAGGTTTTCTATCTTAAGTATCGTGGTATACCCAGTGCCAATATAGAAAAAGAGAAGAGTAGTTTAATAGGCACAACCACAGAAGCAAGCACCGCAGGGGATATAGTAACTTCTATCAGAGCAGTCTTAAGTGCAAATGGCAAGATTACCGAGGATAGCCGTACAAATAGCTTAATTGTCACGGATATACCTAGTCGTCTTCCGCTGATCCAAAATATAATTTCGCAATTAGATATACCTCAGTCTCAGGTAATGCTTGAAGTAGAGATACTCGATGTAAGCAAAAATGTAGTGGATAAAATAGGATTCGAATTTGGCAATAGTCCTTTTACCCTATTATACCCTAATGCCTACAAGCATGGGTTGAGATTTATAGGCGACGTTGCATTAAGGGGTGCAGACGCGGTTGGTTCTAGTTCCGCTGGTGCATTAGTTTTTGGTAATGTTTATGGACAGGTTTTAAATTTTTTACGCACACAGACAGATACAAAATATTTAGCCAGGCCGAGGTTATTAACTTTAAACAATGAAACCGCAGAGATATCTATTACAAAAGATGAGGTAGTTGGAAGAGAGGATACAATAACTAATCCAAGTACAGGTGGTTCAACAATCACTTCTGTTTTTAAAAGAGCAACTGACCTTAAGCTCACCCCGGAAGGAGTAGGTATTTTTCTTCGGGTAACCCCGCAGATAAATCCAGATACAAACGAGATCATTATGGTGATAAACCCAAAGTCCAGTATAACAAGTCAAAGCCCGCTATCTATTACTCAAGCAACTGCGAGTCAGGGTGTTAATTTACAATCAGATACTGAAGTAAGAACCACAAAATCTATTGTGAAGGTGCAAGATGGAGAAACAATAGTTTTAGGTGGGCTCCTCCATACTGATAAACAAGTCACAACAAAAAAACTGCCTATATTAGGCGATATTCCCATTGTTGGATTGTTATTTAGACATAAAGATCAGACAAAAAATTTAGAGCGTGAGATAATAGTTTTTATTACACCCCATATTATAAAAGATACGAATTTAGATTTTGCCCAGGCAAAAAAAACGGGCCTTCCAACAAAAGAACAAGTTACAGTTTCACCATCTGACCGTCAGTTGGCCATAGACGCAAGTCTTAATAGTTTTGAGAAAATCAAGCAGAAGTTTCATTAATGAAACTTCTGCTTGATTCTGTGGCAATTGAGCCACAGAATCTAATATAATTTCAAATCAAACATATGTCTCCCAGAGAAAAATATCTCAGATTAGGCGAATTGCTTCTTAAAGAAAGTATTATCACTCAAGCCCAGTTAGAAAAAGCGCTCAATATTCAAAGACAGGAAGGCGGCCGTTTAGGCGAGATACTGGTTAAATTGGGAGAAATTAAAGAAGACCAGGTAGTAGCAATTTTAGGTAAGCAGCTGAATATCCCCTATTTTAATCTGGGTACTGAGCTAAAACCCGCAGCAGACCAGGACTTAGAGCAACTCATTCCTAAAGATTTTGCACTGAGAAATACAGCGCTTCCTTTGTCACGCACTTTAAGATCGCTGACAGTGGCAATGTCTGATCCGTTGGACCTTATCCTTATTGACAATTTAAGAAAAGTGACGGGTTGCGAGATAAATCCGGTAATCGCCACAAGGTCTGACATTGTCAAGGCAGTTGAAAATTTCTATGGCAAATCTAAAATGTTCGAAGAAGCGGTTGAGGCTTCTTACGGAAATATTACCGGCATCTCTGGTTCTGAAGAGGCAGAAGTTGGTAACCAGGAATTGAGCCTTGATAAGCTTATTGCCCGGGCTGAAGAGGCACCGGTGATTAAACTGGTGGATTTGATTATTCGCCAGGCTATTGATGAACGCGCCTCAGATATCCATATCGAACCTTTTAAAGATAAAACTTCCTTAAGGTATCGTATTGATGGCAAATTATACGAAATACCGCCGCCTTCCAAACAATTGCATCTGCCGATTATTTCCCGTATAAAGATATTGAGCAAATTAGACATTGCTGAGAAGCGCCTTCCGCAGGACGGAGCGTTTTTAGTAAAGTTAGAAAATCGCCCTATAGACATAAGGGTATCTACAATTCCTACCATATACGGCGAAAAGGTAGTTATGAGAATACTTGATAGGACCGTTGTAGTTTTAGATATGGACCAGCTGGGTTTTGAGGCCAAACAACTTGAGCGGATTCGTCATATTATAAATATGCCTTACGGCCAGGTGCTATTAACAGGGCCCACAGGTAGCGGAAAGACAACCACATTATATGCCATATTAAGCGAGATAAAGAGTCCCACAAAAAATATCATTACAGTTGAAGATCCTGTTGAATATAAATTAGACAGCGTTAATCAGGTTCAGGTAAAACCGGATATAGGGCTTACTTTTGCTAATGCCCTGCGTAGTTTCCTAAGACAAGACCCGGATATAATATTAGTAGGGGAGATAAGAGATTTAGAGACTGCGCAGATTTGTATTCGTGCGGCCTTAACCGGCCATTTAGTGTTTAGTACATTGCATACCAATGATGCACCTTCGGCAATAATCCGACTTATTGATATCGGCATTGAGCCCTATATGATTGCGCCTTCATTACTATTAGTTGTCGCACAGCGGCTTCTTCGGAAATTATGCCCTGATTGCAAAGAGGCATACGAACCTACTGTTGAACAAACAGGCGGGATAAAAATTAAAGCGGATTTAATCTATAGGCCAAAAGGCTGCGCTAAATGCGGCCAGCTGGGTTATCGGGGAAGGGTTTGCATTGCTGAGGTTATGGTTGTAAATGAACAGATACGCGATTTGATTAGCCAGGGAGCTTCATATCAAAAGATAAGAGATGCCGCTAAAGAAAGCGGTATGAATACGCTTTATGAATCGGGATTGAAAAAAGTTGAAGACGGGGTCACCTCCTTAGAAGAAGCGCTTTCGGTCACTATAGGAGCAGACTAATCCAGAAAGGATAGACCTTCCTATTCCTTTACATGACTTTGTTAAAAATGCATTTTTCCTTAGACAGTCAAAGGATAAAGTTTTCTTAACTTATTGCTAAACAATGACTTATCTTTTTAATAATAGTAAAATAAGGTCAAAAATTAACATAGTAGTGTCCTTTAAAAGAAGGGTCTTATGCCGAAATTTGTTTATATAGCCAGAGATAGCAAAGGCACAAAGGTTACTGGCACAGAAGAAGCTACATCTGCGGATGAATTAATCAGTCGTCTTCAGTTAAAAAATTTGGTAGTAGTAAATATTATTCCTGAACTTAAAGAAGAGGCTGTTGCCGTTGCGCTTCAAGCGCAAAGGCGACAACGAAGATATCGGCACTATGGGGTTACCAGCGGTGATTTAGTAATTTTCTCCCGGCAATTAGCCACCCTATTAGGTGCGGGAGTAACTATTTTAAAAAGTTTGGATATAATCTCCAAGCAGGTATACAGCCGTAAATTTTATAATGTGTTGAGAGAGCTGGAGAAATACATGGAGGGGGGTTTAAGTTTCCATGAAGCTATGTCTAAATATCCAAAGGTATTTTCAGAATTGTGGACTAATTTAGTAGAGAGTGGCGAGGCAAGCGGAAATTTGGCAGTAATTTTAAACCGCTTGGCCAGTTACCTGGAAAGTAGAGCGGCCTTTAAAAGAAAGATCATATCCAGCCTTATATATCCAATTATACTGATGATTGTCGGCATAGGCGCCCTTGTCTTTTTAACCGTAAAGATCATTCCTACTTTTGCTGAATTATTTAAAGGATTCAATATAAAGTTGCCTCTTTTGACACAGATGCTTATCCAAGTAAGTTATTTTATCAGAAAAGGTATCTTTGGTATAATAGGTATAATCGTTGTGCTATTTTTTGTATTTAGAAGATATATTAAGACAAAAGAAGGCAGAAGAAGATTTGAGCAGTTACAATTTAATTTACCCTTATTTGATGAATTCTTTCGTTCTTTGGTCGTGGAGAGGTTTTCTTCAGAGATGTCTACATTAATTGAGAGCGGCGTTCCTCTTTTATATTCGCTGGAAATAACCGAACACAGCGTAAGCAATTCCGTTATGGCGGATATTGTGCGAAAAATCAAAGAAGATGTGCGTGAAGGTAAGTCTTTAAATAGCAGTTTAGATAAGAGCGGATTTTTCGAACCCATGGTCATACAAATGGTTGCGATCGGAGAAGAGGTCGGTGAATTGCCGCAGATGCTTAAGCGCATAAATACGTTGTATGAAGAATACACCGAGACATT
>Ga0210017_1000300_pt1 | contig 40710 bp, 29 predicted proteins | sample CryGeyCG2014_020_FD_183966 | JGI IMG/M metagenome (GOLD analysis project Ga0210017, IMG submission 183966) | Groundwater microbial communities from aquifer - Crystal Geyser CG08_land_8/20/14_0.20 (SPAdes) (version 2) | ecosystem: Environmental > Aquatic > Deep subsurface > Groundwater | place... | reverse complement strand
TGCGGCTACGCTATCACCGCTGAAAAACAAGTAAAGAAAAGCGGGCTGGAATTTGTTTATTACCACTGCACTTACAAAAGCAAAACTCAAAAATGTTCCCAGCGTAGCTTTTTGCGGGAAGAAAAATTAGCGAAACAAATAAAAGAACAATGTCAAAAAGTTTCTTTGCCTGATGTTTGGCGGGATAGATTTTTGGATAAGCTGAAAGAATGGGAAAACGAGAACCGCCAAACTTCAGACCTTTTCGCTCAAAATCTTAAAAAGAAAATTGAGGAATTAAAAACAAAAATGAGCCGGCTTACTGACGCTTATCTTGAAGGAACTTTTGAACTTGCGGAATTTCAGCAAAAGAAAAACGCCCTGACGAGCGAAAAGAAAACTTTGGAGGAAAAATTATCGGATTTTGAGCGAAAAGGCAATCATTGGCTTGAACTCACCAGAAACTGGATAATTGAAGCCAACCAAGCCAAAAATCTCGCTCTGCAAGAAAATTTTTCCGAAATGAAAAATTTTCTCAAAAAAATCGGCTTGAACCGCCAAATCAGCCAGCAAAAACTTTCAATTGATTTCAAAAAGCCCTTTGATTTGCTCGCAAATCTGCCCGCCGAAGCGAGGGGCGAAGCCCCGAGCGAGGCGGCTAATTCAATATGGTGGACCCAGTGGGACTTGAACCCACGATCTTTAGTATGCCATACTAACGCTTTTCCTCTAAGCTATGGGCCCGAATCGTTTCGCTCAAAATAAAATATCGGATATTAAATATAAAATTTTTATGTTTTTATGTTTTTATGTTTTTATGTTTTTATGTTTTGTTTTTTGTGTGCCCCCTATTGAAAGTAGTTCAAACCCCGGTAATAAAGCAAGGCTTACTACGGGACGCAGCATTTTGCCGCCTGCGACGGAAAGAGCACCTGCCCGGTAGGCCCCGCCTTGGCGGGATCCCTCGGAGCCTGCCCGCCGAAACTTCAGTGTAGGCAAAACAATTTTCCGCCTTCGCTCCTTGGGCTATGGTAGACAAGCAAGTTTTTAGCAAGCTTTGCTCGCTATTAAAATCTTAACAGATTTTATTTACCCCGTATAGAGCTTGCTCTTGTTTAAGGCCTGCCCCGTACCGTGCTTTGCTCTGGTGCGGGGCCTGCTCCGCACCGTGCTTTGCTCTGGTGCGGGACCTGCCCCGTACCGTGCTTTGCTCTGGTGCGGGGCCTTTGGCGGCAAATTCTGAAGAATAAAAAAGCGGACGAGCTTGTCGTCCGCTTTAAGATGTGCTGCCTCTTTCATGAACATTACAACGAGAATCCGGCTCTATCCAACACAAACATTCAGTGAGATCTTTAGCGATATCAAACACCGCTGGTTGAGCTGCGTGCTCCAAGCATTTTTCACAAAGTCTAGGTTTGGTGAATATCTCAATGGAATCAACTGAAGAAAGGTGACACCTATCAGTTGCAAGTTCTTGAAGGTGCTTAACCACCCCATCCCAATCCTTTACTAAAAGGCACTTGTGATGAGTATACGAATGCACTTCCCGAGTTGTGGTAGTAATAATACTGATAAAAAATCTTCCTCCGCCCTGTTCAAAAAATTTGGGCATTATATCCCTCCTTTCACCTATTTTTACTCGCCAAAAAGCTTTATTCCGTTGACTAAATAATAATAGCAAACCCGGCAGAAGAAATCAATGGCTCCGAATAAAAAACAAGATTTTAATGAAATTTCTGCCTAAATATACGAAAAATTTTCTTTTAAAATGTGGTTTTCCGAGCCGATGGTTCGACAAGCTCGCCACAGGTATTTTTTAAAGGTTCTTTGGCAGTTTTTAAACTTTTGATTTTTAATCTTTAATTTTTGATTTTATTCTGGTGCCCCCGATAGGAATCGAACCTATATTTCCGCCTTAGGAGAGCAGCGCTCTAATCCATTGAGCTACGGGGGCTATGCCTTGCTTCAATTAAATTCTAATCTTTTCTTTTATTTTTTTCAAGTCCGTATTATAATAGAGAAAACATGTTTCTGCCAAAAGAAAAAAAATTTTATGGGCTTTTTGAAGCAATGGCTGAGAAATTAAGTCAGGCAGGGATATTATTAAAAAAATTAGTAGAAGAACAGGAACCTGAAAATATTGAAAAAATTGCCCTGGAAATGAAAAAATTGGAAAGCGAAGCAGATGATATTGGTCATGAAACAGCCAGCAATCTTCACAAAGCCTTCATCACCCCGATTGAAGGGGAAGACATTGATATTTTGAGGCAAAATCTTGATGATGTTATAGACGGAATTGAGAGAGTGGTGAATAGAATCCAGATTTACAATATCGGCGCTTCTTTTTTTGAGAAAATTAAAGATTATATTGAAATTATCTGCCAGGCGATAGAGGAAATTAAAGAAAGCGTGAAAGAATTAAGGAACTTCAAAAAGTATTCAAAAAATATTCTGGAACGTTGTGAAAAAATAAACAAATTGGAAAATGAGGGCGATGACTTAAATAGGACGACTTTGAAAAGATTGATGAATCCCGATTCTATTTCTTCGCCGACTGAAACCCTGGAAATAATTAAGCAAAAAGAAATTTTTGAAACATTAGAAGATACGATTGACTGCTGCGAAGATGTGGCTAATGTTTTTGAGGCAATTATAATTAAAAATTCCTGATATGCATTATCTTGTTGTATAGGAATTTCTAAAATTCCTATACAAGCCCTCACACCAAATACATTGGTGTGGGGGCAAGCCCGCCCTAATTTTGCCATCCCAGACAATAAAAGCTAAAAAATAAGAAGGATTTTGATAAACTCTTGCGGCGCAGAGGGCGAATAGCCCCGACCCCGCACCCTTTGGAACAAAGGGTGCGGGGGAGTGTGCCGCCAAAGAATTACCTCGCAAAATTAGGGCGGAATAGCGCGAAATTTTCGAAGAAAATTTCGCCTATGCGCTATAATATGAGGACATCGGTAACACTTTTGTTCCTCGCTGATTTATGCTGATATATCTCAGTTCGTTCGCGGGGTATCTGGTAGTTTTTTGAATAACAAAGGGAATAGACGAAGCCGCCTCCGCTGATTTACGCTGAAATATTATCAACGTTTAATCAGCGTGAAGTGGGACGTAACTGATGTATCTCATATTCTTCATATGTATCTATGGAAACCCTACCCTTACTTATCGTTCTGTTTTTAATTCTTGCGGCGGAATTTGTTAACGGCTGGACAGATGCGCCAAACTCTATTGCCACCGTGGTTTCCACTAAAGTCCTCTCCCCTACTCAAGCTATTATATTGGCAGGTATTCTTAATTTTTTAGGAGCGCTTTCCGGAACTGCTGTTGCCGCAACTATCGGCAAGGGAATTGTTCAGCCCGAAATGATAAATTTAACAACCGTGGGGGCGGCAATGCTGGGAATTATTATCTGGAGCACTATTGCCTGGCGTTTTGGTCTGCCAACCAGCGAAACCCACGCCCTTGTTTCCGGGTTGACTGGCGCCTCTATAGCCACTGGTGGAATTTCAATTATTTTATGGAGCGGCTGGCAGAAGATTCTTTTAGGTCTCCTTTTTTCTACTTTTTTGGGTCTGGCAATGGGTCTTATTATTATGACCTTAATTTATCATCTTCTTGCCAAAACATCCCGTCAAACAATCAGCAAAATTTTTGGTCGGCTCCAGATTTTCTCAGCCGCCTTTATGTCTTTCAGCCACGGGTCAAATGATGGTCAAAAATTCATTGGCGCTTTTTCTTTGGCCCTCCTTTTGGCTGGTATCTTTCCAGCTTTTCAAATACCATTATGGGTAATTTTAATCTGCGCCATATTTATGGGCTTTGGTACGGCAGTTGGCGGCTGGCGGATTATCAAAACCATTGGATTAAAGTTAACAAAACTTGAACCTGTTCACGGTTTTGCCGCTGAAACTGGCGCCGCTCTCACTATCCAGCTTGCCTCCTTTTCCGGTATCCCCCTGAGCACAACCCACACTATCACTACCGCCATTATGGGCGTGGGTGTGACTAAAAGATTATCGGCAGTGAAATGGGGCGTTACCCGAAACATCATTATGGCCTGGCTTTTGACTTTTCCTGTTTGCGGTTTAATTGCCTGGGCAGTAACAAAAATTTTCTCTTTGTTTTTTTAATATTATTTTTGTGATAAAATAAAATAAGATGGGGGTTTCTGAATAATTCCCAAAAAGAGTATGGAAAAATCACTAATTGTTGAAGTTGTCAAAAAAGTCAATCCGGCGGTGGTAAGTATTATTGTTTCCAAAGAAATTCTTTTTCCGCGAGAGGGAGGTTTTTCTTTTGAGGAGTATTTTTTTACTCCGCCTTCCCCGCCAAAAAAAGAAAAAACTCAAATTGGCGGCGGTTCGGGGTTTATTGTATCGCCTAACGGTCTAATTTTAACAAACAGGCATGTGGTTTCTGACCCTGAAGCCGAATATCAAATTGCAACCTCTGATGACAAAAAATATTCCGCTCAAATTTTAGCTCGCGACGAAATTAATGATGTGGCTATTTTAAAAATTGAAGCTAAAAACCTTCCAACAGTTGAACTGGGCGACTCCGCATCTTTGGAGCTCGGGGAGACCGTTATTGCTTTTGGAAATGCCCTGGGGATTTTTAAAAATACTGTTTCCTCGGGCATTGTTTCCGGGCTTTCCCGCTTTATTACCGCTCAAAGCGGACTCTCCGGCGAGCAGGAAAAATTAAGAGGGTTAATTCAAACCGATGCGGCAATAAACCCGGGAAACTCAGGGGGGCCGCTTTGTAATACGGAGGGAATGGCCATAGGAATAAATGCGGCTATGGTTCTTGGCGCTGAAAACATTAGTTTTGCCATCCCAATTAACGCTGCCAAAAGAGACCTTGAGGAGCTTAAAAAATACGGTCGAATTCGCTATCCTTTTTTAGGCATTCGTTATTTACCCTTAAATAAAGAGCTGCAGGAAAAATTCGGTCTGCCCATAAATTATGGAGCCCTGATTATTCGGGAACTGCCCGAAGATATTGCTATTGTCCCTGGCAGTATGGCCGATAAGGCCGGAATAAAAGAAAAAGATATAGTTTTAGAGTGCAATGGGGTCAAAATCACCGAAGCAAAACCTATTTCTGATATTGTCCAAGACAGCGAGATAGGCAAAGGAATTGTTCTAAAAATCCTAAGGGACGGCGAAGAAAAAATAATAAAAACCATTTTGGAGGAAAAATAGACAGTTGGTCTATAGAAATCAGACTTCAACGGACTTAAACAAACCAAAAAACACCTACGGGTGTTTTTTGGTTTGTCAGGGTGGCATAGGAGATTCGAACTCCTCCTCAAGGCTCCACAAACCTTGGTGCGAAACCACTACACTAATGCCACCATATGCTCTATATTGAAAATGATTTGAACATTTTTGACAATTTCAAGCCAAAGCACTAAATCTTTTAGTGCTCGGTGCTCGGTGCTCTGATTTTTAGCAAGCAAAGCTCGCTATCAAAATCTTAACATATTTTATTTACCCCGTATAGAGCTTGCTCTTGTTTAAGGCCTGCCCCGTACCGTGCTTTGCTCTGGTGCGGGGCCTGCCCCGTACCGTGCTTTGCTCTGGTGCGGGGCCTTTGGCGACAAATTCTAAATTGCCTTGACCTAACCGAAAAAACAGGAATTTCAATGAAGTTTCTGCGCCAAATACCTGAAAATTTTTCTTTTAAAATGTGGTTCCCGCTCAAATTCTATTTGAGCGAGGCTCGCTCAGATAATCTGAGTGGCGTGCCAACCCCGATAGTAGAGCAAAGCTCACTATGGCAAGTATTTTTCCGGCCTGCCCAGTAGGGTCGTAAAGCATCTCCTTCGGGGCCTGCCCCGTAGGCCCCGGCCCCAAGCTGGGGGCGTGGTCCTTCGGGGTTCTTTGGCAGTTTTTAAACTTTTGATTTTTAATCTTTAATTTTTGATTTTATTCTGGTGCCTCAACCCCATCTCAAACCAAGTTTTTAAAGGGGAATTCAGGTCTTTTTAGGGTTTTGAGATTAAGGCATCCCGGTCGGGGCTGTATTTTTGAATTATAGCACAAAGTCGTATAAATTGAACATTCAAAAAAGATGTCTAATTTTGTGCTTAAATTAGACAAACCTGCCCCGTAGTGAGCTTGCTCTACTACTGGGGTTGAACACCATAAAAGGGTTTTGGCCGTGTCTCATTCTTTTGGGTAATTTCCCATTTTGTTCGGGAAATGAGACAAATGAGACACAGAAAGTAGGCGTCTCACAAAAACAGCGAAGTGTTTCATTTTTTGATTTTCAAACCAAAATTACAAAAAAGAGACACTTTGTGTCTACTTTTTGGGGTACATATCGGGACTGTCTCAAATGAGACAGCAAAGTGTCTCGTTTTTAAAATCTCTGTTTTAAAATTGGTACACGTCAATTCTTAGAAAAAGTGTCTGAATTTTGGGGTACCTGCCACTAGGAAAGTGGGGGGCGACCGATGTCTAATTTTAAATCAAAAAATTAAAAAATCAAAGAAAAACCAAAGGTCAAAATTTAAACCCCCGTAGCAGACCAGTCTGACTGGTCGCTACGGGGCGAGCCTCACCCCGAGGCGGGCCCCACAACCACCATCGCGATAGCCGGGAACACGCAAGTCCAAGTGGGCCTGGCGGCAGTCGCGAAGCCAATAGGAGCCCGGGACGTAGCCAGAAGCCAGGAAATAAGCGCCGAGCTGAAAAGATAGGCTGCCATTGCCCTGATAGTCATCTATGACCTGGTTTGTTTGTTCAAGGTAAAGGATAGCGTAGAAGAGCTGGTCTTCAGGGGTCATTCCTTGCTCTGCTTTGTATTGTTTGTCCTGTTGGAGGGTTTTTAGATATTCATTTGGGGTTTGGTTGGCTTCCAGTTGTTTTCTGTTTTTGATTGTTTTCCCTTTGTCTTCTCTGGGAATATTGGGAAGGTCTTCAATTAGAAGAACATTCCAAGCTCCTTGTTCTTTGATGAGTTCTTTTTTGGTTTTTCCTTGGGGGTTCTTTGAAAATTCTTTGGGGAAGTAAACTAATTCTCCTTTGGTGTCAGCTTCTTTGTATTGCTCCCAAGCCCAGACGGGCTCGTTTTGGTCAAGCTCCAGTTTTTCGTCGGGTTCTTTCGGGTCTTTTTTGGTGGCTAGAAGTTTTCCCTGTTTGTGGTGTTTTAAGATAATTTCTTTGTATTTTTCAATTAAATCGCCAAGTTTCATTCCAAAGGGAACAAGGAGGAGTTTGGTGAATCCCTGTTCTTGCTTGGTTTTGATTGTCTCTTTCTGTTTTTCCATTCTTTGAAGGATGTCCTGGTATTCTGGCAAGGGATATTCTTTGTTGTCCAGTCCGACAATTCCCAGCTCTCCGGACCGGAGTTTTTTGACAATGCCAAGCTCTTTTAGGATGTCTTTCTGGGATTGATATTGTTCGTGAAGCTTGATTCTTTCGGTTAAATCGGTTTCCATTGCTTCTCCTTTTTCTCTGGCTATTCTTTGCAATCTTCTTTGGTCAAGCTCAAGGAGCTGAAGTTTAATCTCTTTCTGACGTTGCAAGCCCTGGAGAGAATCGTCTTTTTGGAATTCTTGAAGCTCGACAAAGAGCTTTTCTTTTTCCTTGAGTTCTTCGGGGGTAGCAAAAATTGGCTCGGGTTTTTTGGGGCCTTGTTCTTTCTTTGCTTGTTCTCCAATTTTGAATTGTTCAAAAGATTCTTTGGGCATGGTTTAATATTTGGCGGGATTTTTAATTATTTCTTCAAATAACTTGGCTAATTTTTGAGGTAATTCCTCAACCGAAATATTGGGAATGGAAGCTGGGTATATCTCTTTGACATGGTCAGTTCCAGGGCCCAATCCTAGACCAATAAACTTCTGGTTGGTTTTTTGCCGGGCCATTTTAATAAAATCCTTGGCTAATTGAGGATTCTCCGGATATGGCGCTCCATCGGTTAGAGTAAGCAAAAAATTATGCCTGCCCTTGTTTTTCTCCAATCTTTGAGAGACAAATTTAGTAGCTGAACTGGTTGGAGTATTCCCCATTTCTTCTTTTCTCATTGAGCTAATTTTGTCTCTTGTTTCTTTGGTTAATTTATCTTTGAAATCTTTATAAACTTTCACATTGTTACTAAAGGTTGTGGTAAAACCCACAATTTCGTATTTTAGGTCAAGCCTGTTAAGGGTCTCGGCCAAAACAACCAATCCCTTAAAGGTTTGCTCTATTTTTTCTCCTTGCATTGAGCCAGATAAATCTATCAACAAACTAAAGCGGTAATCTATTTTTTGAGGAATGGTTTTTTTCTGCCAAAGCTCGGTATATTTGGAACGGTCCGCCTCATATTGCGTCGCCTTGCCCAAATCCAACCTGCTGCCGCTGGGAAAACCGGATTCCCAGCGGGGATGCCTCTCGGGAATAAATATTTTTAAAAGCTGGCGATACAGGTCATCTATCAACGGCTTAACTTCTTTGTAGGCTTTATCGTATTCGCTCATTCCGGCTTCCAATCTCTTTTCAAAATCTTGGCGCGCTCTTTCAATCGCCCTTTTTTCTTCTTCCCTTCTTCCTCTCTCCTCCTGTTCTTTTTTTATCCTAGCCGTTCTTTCTTGATGCGATTCGGGATTATCTTGATTCAACTTTCCCTTCAAATCCTTGTTTAACTTATCCTCCAAATCCTTCAATTGATTTTCAGCTTTTTCTTGTAATTCCTTCTTTTTGTCGTCGGGCAGGGAATCAAAAACTTCTTTTAGCTTCTTTTTTAATTTTTCGGAAAGTTTGTCCATCGGGACAGAACCGGACTCTTTCACTTTTTCTTTCAATTCTTTTTGCAAGTCTTTGGGCAGTTTGTCCAGAGGAATTTGCACGCCCTCGCCCCTGCCTTCGCCTTTGCCATCTTTTGGTTTTCCTTTCTTCATTTGCTCCAAGGCCTGCTTTAACATCTGACGCAATTTTTCATCATTTAAATCTTTTTCAACTAATTTTTTAACCTCCGGCCATATTTTTTCGTAATTAATTAAAAAACGCTGCTTGGCTTTTTCAACAACCTCCTTTTCAGTCGGATGGCTCCCGGGAAGAGTTTCATAAAATTCCTGGGCTTCTTTTTTGGTTTTATCCAAAATCTCCTTTATTTTGGGATCCAATTGTTGGGAAAATTTGTCCTGGTGCCAGTATCTGATAATTTCCGAACCGTAATCAACGAATTTGGGAACATAACCAAGCAAAGCGAAAGCTGCGGCCGCTTCAGGATGACTCAAGCCCAGAGGAACGTTTTCTTTTTCCAACATTTTGTCGTAAGTTTTTTGAATGCTTGGTTTTAAACCCGGAAATTTTTCCCCAATCCAATTATTGTCAGCCGGATCTTCAAGGCAATTGGAAATAAAGGCAAAGCCGAGTTGGTTGTAAATTTCCTCTATTTTTTCCTCTTTCAGGCCAATGGCTTCCGGACCCCGAGTAATTGCCCGATGACCGCCCTCATGACCGGCCACAAACTCAGCTTCCTGGGAATCTTTTTTAATATGCTCGGGATCAAAAACAATTTTTGTTTCTTGAGGACTGAAATAAGAGCCTTGTTGGGGTTCGCCTTTTGGCCTCTGGCCGGCCGGAATGATTTCCGCTCTCATGCCGAAATCGCCGCCAACTCGCTGGCTAATAATTTTTAACCGCCTTTCAACTTCCGGAGCAACCCCTGTTTCTGAAGCCCGCTCTTTTTTAAATTCAAATTGTTCCGGCATAAATTTTATAAGCTTTGAATTTAAATGATTTTCAAAAAGCTTTTAAAGCTCTAAAACCTAAATCAAAAAATTAAAAAATCAAAGAAAAACCAAAGGTCAAAATTTAAACCCCCGTAGCAGACCAGTCTGACTGGTCGCTACGGGGCGAGCCTCACCCCGAGGCGGGCCCCACAAACATCACTGCGATAGCCGGGAACATACCCGCCCAAGAAGGCCTGGCGGACGCCGCGATACCAAAAGGAGTTCGGGACGTAGCCAGAAGCCAGGAAATAAGCGCCGAGCTGAAAAGATAGGCTGCCATTGCCCTGATAGTCATCTATGACCTGGTTTGTTTGTTCAAGGTAAAGGATAGCGTAGAAGAGCTGGTCTTCAGGGGTCATTCCTTGCTCTGCTTTGTATTGTTTGTCCTGTTGGAGGGTTTTTAGATATTCATTTGGGGTTTGGTTGGCTTCCAGTTGTTTTCTGTTTTTGATTGTTTTCCCTTTGTCTTCTCTGGGAATATTGGGAAGGTCTTCAATTAGAAGAACATTCCAAGCTCCTTGTTCTTTGATGAGTTCTTTTTTGGTTTTTCCTTGGGGGTTCTTTGAAAATTCTTTGGGGAAGTAAACTAATTCTCCTTTGGTGTCAGCTTCTTTGTATTGCTCCCAAGCCCAGACGGGCTCGTTTTGGTCAAGCTCCAGTTTTTCGTCGGGTTCTTTCGGGTCTTTTTTGGTGGCTAGAAGTTTTCCCTGTTTGTGGTGTTTTAAGATAATTTCTTTGTATTTTTCAATTAAATCGCCAAGTTTCATTCCAAAGGGAACAAGGAGGAGTTTGGTGAATCCCTGTTCTTGCTTGGTTTTGATTGTCTCTTTCTGTTTTTCCATTCTTTGAAGGATGTCCTGGTATTCTGGCAAGGGATATTCTTTGTTGTCCAGTCCGACAATTCCCAGCTCTCCGGACCGGAGTTTTTTGACAATGCCAAGCTCTTTTAGGATGTCTTTCTGGGATTGATATTGTTCGTGAAGCTTGATTCTTTCGGTTAAATCGGTTTCCATTGCTTCTCCTTTTTCTCTGGCTATTCTTTGCAATCTTCTTTGGTCAAGCTCAAGGAGCTGAAGTTTAATCTCTTTCTGACGTTGCAAGCCCTGGAGAGAATCGTCTTTTTGGAATTCTTGAAGCTCGACAAAGAGCTTTTCTTTTTCCTTGAGTTCTTCGGGGGTAGCAAAAATTGGCTCGGGTTTTTTGGGGCCTTGTTCTTTCTTTGCTTGTTCTCCAATTTTGAATTGTTCAAAAGATTCTTTGGGCATGGTGGTTTACTATACTATGGACTGGTTAAATTATTTGCCGGCTCCTTCTCTAAAATCGCCTTTTAAAAATTCGCTTTTGCGCATTTCTGCGTCGAGTTTTTGGAGCTCACCTTCTAATTCTTTCTTGGCTATCTCGGGATTTAATTTTTTTACTTCCTTTTCAATAGCCTCTTGAATGCTTAAGCTAGACCCGTCAATTTGTTTTATTCTGGGACCAGTAGGACCGGAAATAATCTCCTCCAATAAAGATTCTAATTCCTTGACTCTGTCTTCTTGTTCCTCAAATTTCTCGTTTTTTACGTCTTTAAAATAAAATCTTAAATTGGCCTCAATCTTACCCGTATAGTAATAACGAATGGCATCTTTTAGGGTCTCTACCAAATCCCTTCCTTGAAGTTTTCTCATATATTGCTGGGTCCTGAAGGCTTCCGACATTTCATCAAAACGAAATTCCTGCTCGCCCTGTCCCCATTCCCAGGAATCTAATTTCTTTTGAGCCTGAATGCTAAATTCGGCAATAACCCGATTGACTAAATGGTCAATTTCCGGATTTTTATCCAAATCAATATATCCTTCCGGTTTCTCATGATACTTGATTTCGGGCAACTCGGCTTTTCTTTGGTGCCCCACCCAGTCAAGCCGGGCCAAAAAGGTTTGCTCGTCCAAACCGGCGCTCCGTTTGTAATTCCACCTTCTAATAAAGTCTTTTTCAAAAGGAATTCTGCCGGCGTAAGAAGGAGGATTGGTGGTGGCCACTATTCTAAATCTGTTGGGTTTTCCGGCTTGAGAATGCCACTCCGGATAAATTGCTTCAATGGTGGGATTCTCGCTATTTTCTGACACCGATATTCTTCTTGTCCCCTGGCTAAATATCCTGTTGATTTTCACCAGAACCTGGGGCTCGGCTGCCCCCAATTCGTCAAAATATGACCAACAGCCACGACCTCTGTCGTATTTCATCTGACGGAGCAATTCCCCATCTGCCCAGTTCCATTGGAGTTTCTCCAGTTCTCGGGGATCGGCCAAACCTTCGTTTTGGGCAATTTTTAAACACTCATCCAAAGTTAAAGCGAATCTCTTGGAGTCTTTGTCTAAATTCCTCAAAATAGTTTTAGTGTCTTCTGATAAATTTTTTCTGTTGCTTAAAATATTTTCAAACCTAATTCGGACATCCTCAATGGCCGGCACATATTTTCCGATAAGATCGGAAACATCTGTTTGGCCGGAGAAACTCTGGTAAAGCAGGTGGTTATTGGTCAGATAAGCCAAATATTCCAGAGCCTTGGTTTTGCCGATGTCGGTCGGACCCTCTTGAAGAAGGGGCTGGTCCAATTTAACCGAAATAGCCATTGATTCCAAAAGCTCTAGAGATTTTTTATCCAAAGAAAAATCTTGAAATTCTTCTTCCTTGAATTGGGTCCCCTCTCCCTCTTTGTTAACTTCCAATTCAATGCCGGCGACAGAAGCATATTCCTTTTTTGTCTCTTTTCCTTTTTCATCTCTCTCCTTTTTGGCAAACTTAAAAATCGGACCCTTTTCTCTTTGTTCCTCTTCAGGGGTTTTAAATAATTCTTGGTCTTGTGGCATTTTTTCTGACATACTTGATATTACAATTTGACATTTATAGTAGTGAATTTTGCCGGTAAAATTTTACTACTATTATGCCTTGTTTGTAATCAATTATCATTTTAAGTTAATTATCGGGCCAAAAAGTCGTAAAAAAGTGGGAATTTTTATTTTTGACAAAACTTCTTCATTGCCGACTATTATTAGCCGGGATTCTTTTGGCTGTTTTATATCTGCTTCCTCTCCCTTTTTATCTGCCAAATCAAAAACTTGTAAATGATTATTGATGCTTAAAAGACGGAGCTGGTTATATGCCTTAGCTGGCAAAAATCCGTCTTCCAATTCTATCAATCCCCATTTCTTTTCTTCAAACACTTTAATAATAAATTTTAGCAAATCATCGGCTACTAATTTGCTGCTAAATTTGAAAATCTCAACTTTTATGTTTTTGGGAACAAACTTTGCCAATTCTTCTGTTTTTTGCTCTTTGGTTTTCGTGATAAGGCCCAAGTCATAAAGACCCTGGTTGGAAATCCTATCTAGGCTTCCAAAAAAGGTTTTGAGATTATCTTCTTGCTCGCGAGTCATCATATTTAATGTGGATTTTTGACCAACGTTAAAAGTCAAATCTCCCTAAAATTAATCATTATTAAGGCTGCTTGCTTTTCTATCTTGCCTATTTTTATTGTACCGTTTTATTTCACGCTCTACAACCCTTACAACCACACTTTAATTATATCATATTATCCCCAAAAAGTCAAGGTTTTGCTGCCCAACTGAGGCGCTCTGGACTCCCTGGCGGGTTTGCGTCATCAATGTTCCATAGAAAGGTCGATTGATATTTATACGTTAATTAAGGCAAAACCATGGAACAGACAACAACGCAAGCTCGCAGCCAAACTCCTGTTATTACTGCCCCTGTTAAGTACTGCCTGTATGCCAGAAAAAGCATGGAAGCCGAAGAACAGCAAGCTTTATCTATTGAGTCCCGGGTAAAGGAAATGCTGGCTTTGGCAGAAAAAGAGAATCTCAAAGTGATAGATATCAAACGGGAAGCTCATTCGTCCAAGGAAGTTGACCAAAGGGCCGTATTTAACCAAATGCTTTTGGAGATAAGGGAGAAGAAATACAACGGCATTTTGAGCTGGGCTCCGGACCGTCTTTCCAGGAACGCTGGGGATTTGGGTTCTTTGGTTGATTTGATGGACAAGAAACTGCTTTTAGAGATAAGGACATACAGCCAGAGGTTCACCAATAACCCGAATGAGAAATTCCTTTTGATGATATTGGGTTCCCAAGCCAAACTGGAAAACGATAACAAAGCGGTTAATGTTAAACGGGGGCTGAAAGCAAGATGCGAGATGGGCTATCGTCCAAGCGTGGCTCCTACAGGCTATCTTAATGAAAAGAACATTGATAAAAAGTGCCAGGTAAGGATTGCTCCCAAAAGAGCTCCGATAATCAAACAAATGTTTGAAAAAGTAGCTTTAGAGCAATGGTCTGGCAGAAAGGTCTTCCGCTGGTTAAGAGATATTGGTTTTAAAACCAGAAACGGCAAGTTCCTGGCTCTTGGCAATATCTATTTGCTTTTGAGAAACACATTTTATTATGGAGAATTTGAGTATCCGGTGGGAAGCGGCAACTGGTATATTGGAAAGCATATTCCCATCATAACAAAGGAGTTATTCGATAAAGTTCAACTTAGTATCAACGAGCATTTCATACCAAAGACAGAATCAAAGGAGTTTGCCTTCACAAAGCTGATTAGGTGCGGCTACTGCGGATCGGGAATCACTGCTGACGAGAAATTCAAGAAGCTCAAAGACGGGGGCGTAAACCGCCACGTCTATTATTTCTGCACCAAAGCTAAAAACATTGACTGCAAGAATCCTGCGATTAACGAACCGGACCTCATCAACGAACTGATAGGGCTTATTAATAAAATTGACTTGGATGAGCTCGGAGTAAAATCCAAGATTGAACAGGAAATTGCCAGATTCAATAAATTCAGGATTGGGGTGCTGGGCTACAAAAAGGAAACGCATGATACCGAGGTCGATATACGGAATTATGCAAAATATCTTCTACGGGAAGGAACCGTTATCGAAAAACGGGAACTGCTCTCGTTCCTTAAAAGCAAGCTAATACTTGAGGACAAAAAGATTGAACTGGAATAAAGGGAATAAAACAGAAAAATCACCAAAGAACTTGGTGATTTTTCTGTTTATATTTTAAGCCATGCCACTCAGTCACCTGACTTAGCATGTGCGTATGCCCCCACCAGGACTCGAACCTGGAGTCATCTCCTTAAGAGGGAGCTGCTTTGCCAATTAAGCTATGGGGGCTAGCAAGGCGAAGAAGGCAGGTCTTCCAACCGAGCTAACGAGGCGATTTTTTATAATAGGGCCAATTGAGCTATGGATGCATTCCCCTCTTGTCTTCTATGGATTATGAGACCGTTGAATAATTCAGCGTTGTTCAGCGTAGCTATCAGCGTTTCTTCAGCGTTATTAAGGTTTTTACGCTGAACTTACGCTGAACAAAACGTTGAAATTACGCAGAAAAATAATTGTTCAACAGTCTCATTATACTAATTCTTTTTGACGGGTTTTGCAACCAAAAATTTTTTATTCCATTGTTAAAATGTCAGTCGGAATTCCGGAAATCCTGTATTCGTTTGACCAATCAATGGTATAAATACTGTGTTCGGCTGTTCTGTCGCTCCAGACAAAAGAAACGCCGGGAATTGAACCTGCCGCATCAGAAATACTATTTTGAGCGTTGTTTCCCACAATATTGTCATAAGTATTGGCGCTCAAAGAAGAAGCAAAACTGGCAATATTTGTTTTGATGTATGTACCAATTCCCGTAGAAGAATCTAAAATATCCCCTTTTAATTCATAAATCTCGGCAGAATTTTTGCTAATTACCTCTTCGCTATCTGGCGCAAATACAAGATAATAACCGCCGGTATCTCCAGTGGTTACCCGGCTCCTGTAGTAGAAAGCGCCGGGAATCTGATTACCGGTATCGGAATTATAAACCTTGAGATTGGAAATAACCCGGGTATCAACAACCGAGGAAGAGACCGCGTCAGCATTCCCGTCCACTATCCCGTAAACTCCATCAAAATTGACCCGGTGGGTTAAATCATCAGTGCCGATTGTCAGATTGTTATTGCCCAATTTACCGGTAACACTGAAGGTGGTTAATTTCCAGCCAATATCACCTCTCCAATTGGCAGAAACTGTCCATTTATAAAAAGTCTGGATGCCGGAGCTTAAAACAGCGCTTGGCAAAGTTGAAGAACTTAGAGTTGGCTCGGCTTTTCTGATAAAGATGCTGTTTACGGAACCGTTATTAACCTTGATGGCGTCCTTGTTGCCATAGAATTTCTTTCCGGAAGAAACCCCCTCTACAATAAACCCATCTGTTAAATTATCAGTAGAATTTTCCCATTGCTTGGTGGCCTTGGTCAAGCCAATCTTTGATTTGTCCCCGGTATCAGCTCCCTGACTAATAGTATTAATTTTGGCTTTAATGGTTAAAATTGACGAACCATCTTTTGGAACATAAATTCCGAGCTGCCCCTCGCTAAATGTTAAAGTTCCTTTGGAAAAATAAGCATGTTTTTCCTCAATTGTTCCTCTCTCATCACTCGGATAGCTCAAGGTTATTAAACCAAGATTGTCATCATAATCGCCAAACACAATGTTGAAATTATTAGTAAGTTTCAGGGCCCTGATGAGCATTGCTTCATTTGCGGCTGAAAATTTATACTTGGTAAAAACAACTTCTGAAGCATCATCAAACACCACTGCCTCGGCTGGGGTATTGACATCCACATTTATCGTCAGGGTTCCCGGAGTCGGAGTTGGTGTCGGAGCAGGCGTGGAAGTTGGAGTTGGGGTGGGACTAACTGCCGGAGTCGAAGTTGGAGTGGGGGTAGGGGTTGGAGTTGGAGTCGGAGTCGGAGTCGGAGTCGGACTAACTGCCGGAGTCGGAGTTGGAGTAGGTGTCGGAAACAATGTTTCTATTGCTTCTCCTTCGGGATAAGCATTAAATTCGGTCTTATTTACCGAGTCAATCTTTGTCCAATCAAGCCCGAGTTTATTAAAGATTTCAGCGGTTTTAATCCATCTTTTTTTGCCGTTTTCCAATTTATAAATTTTATAATCGCCCATAAGTTTAATGAGCTCATTTTGGGGATAAAAATTAAGCAAATCTTCGCTAACCGTAACAATGTCTTCCCATTTGTTGTTATAGGAAAGAAAAATCTCGGGACTTGGAAAATGTCTTTTCATTCCGGATTCTGTCAGGTAATAAACTTTCGGACTATTAGAACTTTTTGCCAATTTTATCCTGGGGATGCCTTCCACAGAAGCGCTGGACTCAACTATGTCCGACCATTTGTATCCTAAGGAATTAAACATTTCAATAGTTTTAATGTGAAGTTTTTTGTTATTTCTGACTAAATACACCTTTGGGCTGTTTTGTAATTTAACAAGAATATCCCCGGTTTCAAGAGATGCCAAAACTCCCGGGGCGCTTATTCCAGCAAAACTCAAAAAAATAATTAAAAATAAGGTGAGTTTTTTCATTTGCTTAACCATATCGGGTTCTTGTGGTTACATTTTTTCCGGAGCGGAAATCCCCATCAGGTCTAAAGTATTTTTTAACACACTTTTGGTTGCTAAAATCAAAGACAAACGGGCTTTTTCCATATCCTTATCTTTTGTTAAAACACGGCAGTCCCTGTAAAATTGATGAAAAGAAGTTGCCAAATCCGTTGCGTATTGAGGAAGTCTCTGAACCTGATAATCCTTTGCCGTATCTTCAACAATCTCCGGAAATTTAATCAATTGTCTAATTAAATTAAGTTCGGAAGAATGTGTTAATAATTTAAAATATTTTTGATTTTTGATTTGCCTGCCCCGTAGCGAACTTTGTTCTGCTACTTGGGGTATTTTTGATTTTTGATTTTTGATTTTTGATTTTTTGATGATACTATGTATTCTTGCATAAGCGTATTGAATATAATAAACCGGGTTTTTCTCCGACTGCTCTTTTGCCAGGTCCAAATCAAATTCCATCTGGGAATTTAAAGATTTTGATAAATAGAAAAATCTTGCCACATCCAGGCCCACTTCTTTAATCAAGTCTTCCAAAGTAATAATTGTACCTAATCGTTTCGATAATTTTGATTTTTGACCAGAGCGCAAAAGATTTTCTTTTGTGCTCGGCCGAGCACTCAAATCTATTTGAGTGCTCTGGTTTTTGATTTTTGATTTCAACCTTACCAATTGAGAAATTAGGATGTTTAATTCGCCTTTGTAATTTAACATTTTCATCGCTGCCATCATCTTTTTGACATGCCCCTGGTGGTCAGCCCCCCAAATATCAATAATCTTATCAAACTTTCTGCCAATTTTATCTTCGTGATAAGCTATGTCGCTTAAAAAATACGACGGTTCGCCACTTGAACGAATTATCACCCAGTCTTTTTCATCGCCAAATTCCGAAGTTTTAAACCAAACCGCCCCCTCTTTTTCATAAGTTAATTTCTTTTCCCTTAACCAGGCTAAAGTTTTTTCAATTTTTCCGGAATCAAAAATTTCTTTTTGTTCAGAAAACCATTTATTAAATTTAATTTTCAATTTTTTCTCAATAAATTTCTGATTGTCTTTTTGGATAATTTGAGCTAATCTATATCCTGCTTCGCCCTCTGTGAGCTTTGCTTGCCCGCCGAAGCCCGAAAGGCGAAGGCGGGAAATTTGAGTTTTGAGTTTTTCTGTTAAATAGGTTTCTCCTTTGCCAAGAGCTGTTTTCCCGAGTTCCTGAATCTGATTGCTTTTCTTGCTGTCATTAATATAATATTCCCGCGCCGCTTTATATCCCGCTTTTTCTAAAACATTCGCCAGCGCGTCTCCAAAAAAAGCCCCCCGGCCATTGCCGATATGCAAGGAACCTGTCGGATTTGCCGAAATAAACTCCACATTGACTTTTTTCCTGCCCCGTACCGTACTTGCCTGCCCCGTAGGCCGAGCACTCAAAGCGTTGAGCGCTCGGTCCTTCGGGGTTCTGGTGCGAGGGGCTTTGCCGATTTTTAATCTTCCGAAATCCTCTTTAAAAACTTCGGCCGTCTGTTTTTGCAAAAAGGCCTTTGATAAAAAGAAGTTGACAAAACCCGGCTGAACTGCCAAAATTCTTTCAAAAAATTCAGAATCCTTTATCTCTATTTTAGAAACTATGGCGTCGGCGATCTCCAGTGGCGGTTTTTTGACGATTTTAACAATCTGCATGGCAATATTCGTGGAATAATCGCCGTTTTTCTCCTCTGCCGGATGTTCTATCACAATTTCCGGAATCACAAAATCAGGCAGAACATTCTGCTTTTGAAGTTTTACCAAACTCTCTTTTATTAAATCTTTTAATGTTTGCCTGACCATTATTCCATTGTATCGGAATTTTGCTTTCAAAACAACAAAAAAGCGGGCGAGGTTATCGTCCGCTTATTTTGTTAAGATTCACCCTTGGGTTTAATAATAAATCCTCCGGTTGAAATCATTACTCCAATTTTCTGAAGGATAGCTCCTAACGATTTGTCTTTTCTTTGCATTATTTCCCAGTTTTCCCTGATTCTCATCTCTCTAAGTTCCTCATAATCTTCTGGGTTTGTACAAAAACCCCCGCTAGCTAACACAACCCAAATTTTACGCAAGATTTTCAACGTCATTCACCTCCTTTCCTGTTGTAAATTTGCTATCCCTATTCTATAAAATCTCAAAAGAAAAATCAAGTAAAAAATCGCCGAAAACTTGGTGATTTTGTTTTTGAATTTTTACGAAATTATACCAAGTTCTTTGCCAACTTTAATAAACTTCTCAATGGCAAAATCCAAATCTTTCTGGCTGTGAGCTGCGGAAATCTGGACCCTAATACGAGCTTTGTCCTTGGGAACTACCGGATAGCTGAAAGCGATAACATAAATCCCTTCTTCCAAAAGCTTGCTTGCCATCTCAGCCGCTTTTCTGGCGTCATAAAGCATAACCGGAACGATGGGATGGACTCCGGGTCTTATGCCAAATCCAGCTTCGGACAAATTCTTACGAAAATAAAAAGTGTTTCTTTCCAGTTTATCGCGTAATTCGGTAGTTTTACCAACCATCTCCAAAACTTTAAGAGTAGTAGCGACAACTACCGGCGGTAAGGTATTGGAAAAAAGATAGGGACGAGACCTTTGTCGCAAAATTTCCACTATTTCCCTTTTCCCGCTGACAAATCCGCCAGCCGCTCCGCCAAGAGCTTTGCCCATGGTACTTGTGATAATATCAACTTTGTCCATCACGCCGCAATGTTCCGGGGTGCCTTTGCCCGTTGCGCCAATAAAACCAGTGGCATGGCTATCATCAACCATAACCAGGGCATTGTATTTTTCGGACAAGGCGCAGATTTCTTTGAGTGGCGCAATGTCGCCGTCCATACTGAAGACGCCGTCGGTCACGATAATCCTGAAACGCTTGTCCTGGGTTTCCTGAAGGCATTTTTCCAAATCGGCCATGTCCATGTGGTTATAGACCCTGTTTTGCGGCAACTCGGTTCTACCGTCAATTTCTCTTTTGTGGATTATCCGCCATAATCGAACACCATCAATAATGGTGGCGTGGTTTAGCTGGTCGGAAATTACCACATCCTCAAAGCCAAACAGAACTTCAAATATTCCCTCATTGGCAGCAGCGCAGGAAGAATAAAGAATGGTATCTTCGGTTGCTAAAAACTCCGAAATCTTTTTTTCAAGCTCAAGATGAATATCTTGGGTGCCGCAAATGAAACGAACCGAAGCTGCTCCATAACCGCGCGCCTCAAGGGATTTTTTTGCCGCCCTAACAAGTTCCCGATTGTCAGCTAATCCCAAGTAGTTATTGGCGCAAAAATTGAGAACGGTTTTGCCCCCAACCAATATCTTCACCCTTTGAGGCGAAGAAATGACTCTTTCGTTTTTGAATAATCCGGCTTCCCTGATTGAGCTTAATTCTTTTTCCAAATGTTCTTTGACTTCTCTTGCGTACATCTTCGCCTCCTTCAGGGAATCAAAATCACTTTCCCTGAAACTTTTGGCCTTTCGGTCATTGCCCTGAATCCTTTTTCAAATTCCTCCAGGGGAAATTTATGGGTTATAACCGGAGTAATATCCAGAAGACCGGATTCCAGCAACCTTTTTGTTTCTCTCCAGGTCCGCCAGATTAAACGGCCGGTGATGGGAATAATCTTTTTGGCGCTTCTGACATATTGACCGGAATTTTCAATTATAAACGGGTCCGTATCAATGCCAAAAAGAGAGAGCCTGCCGCCATCCCGAACCGATTTAATGGCAAGGTTTCTTGCGTTTTTGCTGCCGGCCATTTCCAGGGCAACATCAAATCCTTTTCCGATATTTAACAGCTGAGAAAGAAGTTCGGTGGCATTATTTTCCTTTTCATTAAGGGTTATGTCAGCGCCAATTTTTCCGGCTATTTCCAAACGTTTTTGGTGCCTTCCAACCAGAGTAACAAATCTTGCGCCTTCAGCCTTTGCAACACCGGCTGCCAAAAGCCCGGCTGGGCCGTCGCCGAAGATTAACACTTTTTTCCCTTTCAGATTTTTATCATAATCTCCGAGAGCGCAATAAACCGCATTTCCCAGAGGTTCCTGAAGTGTGGCTATTTCCGGCGCAAGTCGGGGATTATTTTTCCAAAGAATTCTTTCCGGAACAGCCGCGTACTCGGCAAAACAGCCATCGCAAGATAAACCGAAGATTTTCCCTTTTTCAGTTTCGCAAATATGCCTTTGGCCATTTCTGCACTGCGCGCATTTGCCGCAAAAGAAATGAGTTTCGGCAGAAACATAGTCGCCGACTCTGAATTTCTTTACTTTTTTTCCTGTTTTGACAATTTCTCCGGCAAACTCATGGCCAAGGATTTGCGGAACGTTTTTAATATAAACTTGGGCTGCCGAATCCCAATTATAAATATGGACATCCGTACCGCAGATTGAAGCGACTTTAATCTTTATCAGGGCTTCATCGGGCTTGATTTCGGGAAGAGGCATCTCAAGCAACTCAGCGCCGGGCGCTTTCTGGGTTTTGACTACCGCTTTCATCGATTTTCACCTCTATAATTATTTCAATGTGCTCCCGACAGTATAGTGGATTTTCCCCAATTTTGTCAATTAGACGCTTTTGGTTAAGCTAAAATCTGACCGAAAGGGTATTGGTTCTGTAATCACTGACATAGTATCTGACGCATATTATCTGTCAAAAACTTCTATAACATTGCCGTCTTTTAACTTTTTTATTGAGAGGTTATAAAATTTTCCTTTCCGACTTCTAAAATCATTGAAAAATCCCCAGCCATTCCATGACCAAATTGTTAGGTATTCAACTATATTGTTTTGGGGTCTATCATAATTTCCCTCAAGAACAATCAACTCATCTTTGCCGTTACTATCAATGTCACCGGCTCCCATTTCTATAATCGGAGCATCAATAGTTGAGGAACACCAAACCGGCCTGAGCTCCCCTTTTTCCCAACCATAAATAAAAAAGTGGTTTCCCCACTCTTTAGTATTTTCTTTTAGCCAGAAGGGCAGAGTCTTACCATAGCTTCCTTGCTTCCAAAGAGAAAAATTAATTTCGGTTCTGCCGTCCCGATTTAAATCAGCTAAAAACAAATTTTCCACCTGCCAATCTTTTTCACTCTGCCAAATTATATTTTGATTTTTTTTAACAAAAATGGTTCCGTTCTTTAAAATTATTTCTTCAAACTTTCCATCCCCATCAAAATCTAACTGCCCGGAAACTAATCTTTCTTTTTTAATAAGCAAGGGATGTCTGCTTTTTTCAATTTTCTGCTGATAATTTTGGCCGTCCCAGTAAAAAATAACTTCTGTCCTAAAAGAAAAATCGTGTATAACGGCTATTAAGATAACTCCGAAAATAACAGAAAGGCTGCTCCAAAAAAACTTTTTATTCATTTTAAAAACTTATTGGGTAATAAATGAACTTGTCCAATCAGCCAAAGCCGGTGCCTTGTCTCCTTTCAATATTTCTCTCCATTTCTCATCAGTCAAACGATCTCCTGTTGGCCACTCAAATTCATAATGAGTGTAAACACCGCCAACCGCAATTCTTAATTTTCCTTCCACCGGCACCACAACATAAATCTTGGCAACATCACCGGTTCCTTCTTCCAAAACCAAACCATTGGGATTGGTAGCAACATCAGCTACCACAGCAGCAGGCTCCTCATGTAACTGATTTTTTGTCCCTATGCCCCTGTCTTTGAGGGCTGCAAGCCAGATATGTTCCAAAGAACCGCCGTAGGTTCGAATCAAATTAAATTCCTCATCAGTTGGCAAAACATTATTTAATTCTTTTTCAGAAATAATCTTTAAAGAAAGAGCCAAGACCTCCATCCTGTCCAAAAGATTTTTATCTTCTTTTTCAAGCAATTCTCTTTCTTCCAGCCCTTCTTTGGTTAATTTAATTAAAGAAGCTAATCTGCCATAAAGATGGGGATTTGGCTCCACATATCCTCTGTCATCAACTTCCTCTTTTTCAATGAGACCTGCTCCTAATTCGGCATAGGGCTGTTTGGTATACAAGATTGTATCGCGTTTTAACTCTGTCCAGCTTCCCAAAAAAGTATTTAATTCTTTATGAATCCAGGCCAGACTTTTCATAAAAGCGGGGTATCCTTCCGGCATTTCTCTGCCAAGGGGCAGCAGAGAATAAAGCCAGCCCCAATAGAGATTTTGGGTCCAGATGGTTTTTGGCAAACCGGCAATATGCTCCTTCATTTTTGTCATATTTTCCGTATAGCAAGCGTAACCAAATTCCCCTTGCTTTTTCAAAATATTAGAGGCCTCCTCCAAACCCATGGCCGCTGGAATATCCAAAGCTTTTGGCAGGCATCTTGAAGCGCCAAATGGCGGGCACATAGACCATTTTTTCAATCCGTCTTCACAAGTATGTTCTTTATCGCCAACTTCCCGATACATTAACCTTTGGAAAATTGAAGCATCAATGGTAAATCTTTGGCCCATGAATCGAAACCCCTTAATTTCTTTTTCTCTGTCCGGTTGGAATCGAGCATCCCAGATTGGCATTGAATTTATTTGAGGCGGCGACAATTTTTTGGTCTTTTCTAAAAATGAATTAAATTTCTTATTGTCGGCAGTTAAAACAGATAAACCAACATTCTCTGTACCATAAACTTCTTTTAAAATCTCATCATAATCATAAAAATTGATATCATCGCTTTTACCAACAAAAAAGACGGTTGGTTCGTATATCTTCTCCCAGGATTTATATCTCAAATCAGATTCTTTAAGGGATAGGGTCATTAAAACAGCCGAGCGAGTTTCATCTTCTTTTTTCAAGCGAAAAGTCAGCCGTCCCAAATACATCATTGCTTTAAAATATTTTTTTAAATCCTCGTCCTTTGTGTAGTGTCCCCTGGGAATATATTGAGAATAATCCTCTTTATATAATCCCAGTTTCTCCTCCTCTGTTAAATTAGGATCCAGGGGGTCTATACCCATGTTTATAATTGGAGACAGGGCAATGCTTTCGTGTTTTTCAATCAAGTCCAGTTCTTTTTCTGCTTCATCTTTAACATATTCGGGAATTTTAGCTTCCGGGTAAAGCAATTTATTGGCTACAACAAAAAAAGCAATATTTCTTTTGGCGGCATTTTCCCATTCCGCTCCTTTTAAAGTTTGGTATTGGGCCTTGGAAGCTTTAACCATTTCATAAGTTAAATTTGTCAGCTCCTCAACTAATTTTTCTTTTTCTATTACCCTTAGCAAATGGTCAAAAGCCAAATGATAATTGTGAAGCATGGAATCGGTGGTAATAAAATTGGGAACATTATGATAGCGATTTTCTTCATATATTCTTAAATCATACAAGCTGAAAAATTCCTTAGCGCTTTCAGGAACAACTACAAAAGCGTTTTTTACTAAAAGTTCTTTGGCTTTTGAAGAAAATTCAAAATCGTCTTTATTGATAATATCCGATAAATCCGACTTTACAGAATAAGAAGGAACTTTTGGCTCAACATCCACCGACACATCCTGCCATTCGGCAAATCTGGAAATAATGGAAGCCAGTGTCTTGATTTCTCCAATCTCTGTCGGGGTCGGGGTTGGACTGACGGTCGGGCTGGAGATTGGAGTGGGGGTTGGACTGACGATTGGACCGGGAGTTGGACTGGAAGTTGGACTGGGAGCCAAATGAGAAGGCATCCACCAAAAGTGGTAAGCCACAACTCCTCCGCCGCAAACAGCCAGAACAATGACTACAATTATAATTGGCGCGAAGCCTTTTTGGTTTTTCATATTATATTCTCCTACAAAATTATAAATCTATTACAAATGGGTATTCGTAAAAATTTGTAATTTGTGATAATTGTTTCTTATTTATAGAACTCATAGCGAGTTTTTCTTAACTTTTGAAGTTTTTCGGCAGTCAAATTTTCATTCCCCTTCCCTTATTTTAACTTCGCTTTTCTGATAAACCCAATATAACTTTATAGTATTCCTTTTTTGTATTTTTTCACCTCTTTTTCAAAAAATTTTTTAATCTCTTCTGGTTGAAAACTTTTTCCTAAAAAATCTATTTTGAAATCCTGGAGGTCATTGAGATAAATTAACTGTTCCAAAGATAATTTCTCCGAAAAAAGACCCTGAAACTTTCGCCGGGCATCAAGAATAATTTTTTTTAGCTTTTGACCCTTTTTAATTATAAAAAAGAGGTCAACATAATCTCTCCAAATTGGTCGCCGACCAAGGGTATAAGCCTTATCAGCGGCAATGTCTTTCCAATCAAAAATAGAAATTGAAGAAGTTTTAATTATTTTGTAAAGAGGCTTAAATGGATAGTAGAAAAATGTAATTTTGACTTTTTTAGGAGTGAAAAAGGTTAATTCGCTTTCTGACTCCTGAATTACTTTTATCTTTTTGCCAAAAATTTTTCTAACCTCCCATGATAAATTCAAAGGAATGAGTTTTGGGGTAAAAATATCAAAATCATAAGACCTCCGATGGCCCATCTGAAAAGCTAAAGCCGTACCGCCGGCCATAATCCCAATTTGCTTTAAAGCCCTTAATTCAGCAAAAACAGCTTTTTGATTGATGGTTAAAACATTATTAATATAAAGTGGAGACATATCTTTGGGAAAGCAGCGATTTTCCTTTAATATCCAAAATTATATTTTTAATAAAATTGAAACTCTGGGGGGTGTAAATTTTCATTGGATTTTCTTTAAAAACTTTTTTGATTTCTCTCTTGGAATAAACCTTAAAAAGCAAAGATATGTCTTTTAAATCTCCATACCTTAATACCTGGTGGATAATATAGTTTTTGTCTCTTTTCCAATCAAGTTTTTTTATATTGCAAGACCACAAAATTCCCTGCCAGCTTTTGGGAATCTGCTTCGGTTTCTCTTTCACTTGCCTCCTGCTCATACTCTTATTATACCAAATTTTTAGCCAAAATTAAACCACGCTTATTCAACATCCTAAAATCTAACCGAAGGGGTAATGGAAGCACAAAAATCATCAAACACTCTCTAAAAAACCATCCTTATCCTTGCAGGAAAAATCAAAATTGTTATAATAGAAAAGGTTAAGAACCCATAGCGGGTTTTTCTTTACTCTTGAAGTTTTTCGCGAATTTTTGCGAATAGGGCCGCCTAAAAAAAGAGCGCTCCAACCTTGAAGCTTGAGGCGGCCTACGAATAAACGCGAATAAATTCAATATTTTGGCAGTCAAATTTTCATTCCCGTTCCCTTATTTTAACTTCGCTTTTCTGATAAACCCAATATAACTTCTAAAACTATCAAGGCTCGGTCTTTTGTGGTCCTATGGAATCTAAAAAGAGAAGGTTTTCAAAAAAAAGCAGAGTAGGGGCTTTCGTCTTACGGTTTTTTTTAATTTGCCTGACTGTTTTTGTTTTGGCCGGTATCGGAATTTTCGGATATTTTTCAAAAGACCTCCCCACTCTCGCTAAAATTGAACAGCAAAAGAATTCTCAATCTTCCAAAATTTATGACCGAACCGGGGAAATTCTGCTTTTTGAAATAAAGGGGGAGGAAGAACGAATTCTTGTTCCTCTTTCGGAAATTTCCCCTTGGCTGCAAAAAGCAACTATAGCTTGCGAAGACAGCAATTTTTATAAGCACTTTGGTCTAAATTTTAAAGCGATTTTAAGAGCCGTTTTGAATAATCTTATAGTTAAATTCGGTTTAGGAGAAAGAAAAACAATTCAGGGCGGTTCAACTATTACCCAACAAATTATCAAAAATGCTCTCTTGACTCCGGAAAGAACGTTAACCCGAAAAATCAAGGAAGCAATTTTAGCTGTTGAGCTTGAGTTTCGCTATTCAAAAAACCAGATACTGGAGCTTTACCTAAATCAAGTTTTTTATGGTTTAAATGCTTATGGGGTTGAAACCGCCAGTCGTCTTTATTTTGACAAACCGGCAAAAGAACTTGATTTAACCGAAGGCGCTATTCTGGCCGCTCTGCCCAAGGCGCCAACCCGTCTTTCTCCTCACGGCTCTCACTTAGATGAGCTATTTGCTCGTCAGGGATATATTTTAGATAGAATGGAAAGTTTGGAGTTTATTTCGGAAAAAGAAAAGGAGGCGGCAAAAAAGCGGGTTCCAGACTTTAGTTCAAAATTTTCCGGACTCAAGGCTGCTCCTCATTTTGTAATGTATGTCAAAGAAGAGCTTAAACAAAACTACGGAGAAGATTATCTAAAGAAAGGCGGCTTAAAAATTTATACAACCCTGGATTGGGAACTCCAGGAAGAAGCCGAGCTCATACTCAAAAAGGGGGTGGAAAAAAATGAAAAATATAATGCTTTTAACGGAGCTTTAGTGGCTTTAGACCCAAAAACTGGTCAGATTTTGGCAATGGTGGGTTCAAAAGATTATTTTGCGAAGTCTTATCCTGAGGGATGCCAATCCGGGAAAAACTGCTTATTTGACCCCAATGTTAATGTGGCTATTCGCAATCGTCAGCCCGGCTCGGCTTTTAAACCCTTTGTCTATGCTAAAAGTTTCCAAAAGGGGTATCTCCCCCAAACAATTATTTTTGATGTGAAAACTGAATTTAATCCGGCCTGTCCCGGGAACGCCGAGCAAAAAAAGAGTGAATATGGCATGGACTGCTACCATCCTCAAAATTATGATGAGAAATTCCGGGGACCGGTAATGTTTAAACAGGCTCTTGCTCAATCATTAAATGTCCCCTCGGTAAAAGTTCTCTATTTGACCGGAATTGAAGACTCGTTAAATTTAGCCAAAGAAATGGGAATTACTACCCTGAATCAACCAAAGGGATATTATGGACTATCTTTGGTTTTGGGAGGGGGGGAAGTAAAGCTACTGGATTTAGTTTCGGCTTTTGCCGTTTTTGCCGCCAATGGAATAAAAAATGAAAAAACGAGCATTTTAAAAATTGAAGATGCTAAAGGAGCCCTGATGGAAGAATGGAAAGCAAATCCTCAGGTGGTTTTACAGGAAAACATTGCTTTTTTGATAAATAATATCTTATCCGATAATGAGTTGAGAGCTCCGATATTTGGAGAAAACTCTCCTTTGTGTTTGGGAAAGAGACCGGCGGCTGTTAAAACAGGAACTTCCCAGGATTTTAGGGACGCCTGGACAATCGGCTACACCCCCTCAATAGCTTGCGGCGTTTGGGCGGGAAATAGCGACAACTCCCCTATAGAAAAAAAAGCCGGGGTTTATATAGCTGCCCCTATTTGGAATGAATTTATAAAAAAAGCCTACGAGACAAAGGCAAATCGCAAATCGCAAATCGCGAACAAAAATGAGAATAATTTTGTTTTGCCAGGAGAAATTGAAGATTTCCCCAAACCCGAACCCCAGGACACGGAAAAATTCTATCTTAATGGGGAGTTTGTTCAAAAAAGTACCTTAAAAATTGATACAATTTCCGGAAAATTAGCCGGGCCACTTACCCCCCCGGAATTAATTGAAGAAAGAGAGTTTTGCGAGATCCTCTCAATTTTGAATTATGTTGATAAAAACGACCCCCTATGCCAAACTCCGGAAAATCCTTTTTTAGATAGTCAATATAAAAATTGGGAAGAAGGAATTAAAAACTGGCTAAGCCTTGTTAAAAACGAATCGTCTGAAGGGGAGAGTTCGCCCGAGACGGAAATTTCTAACGGAGAAAATATTTTTATAAGGAATTTTGAGCTAAAGCTTCCTCCGAAAGAATACGATGATTTGCACACCGAAGAAAACTTGCCAAAAATTAAAATTATTTTCCCTCCGCCAAAAACCGTTCTTGAACAAAATTCTCCCGTTAACACAGAGGCTTTTATCACATCCCCTCTGGGGTTGGCTCAAATTGAGTATTTTTTAAATGACACTTTGCTGGATTTAAAGAAAATTTCAACTCACGATACTGAAAAAAAAGTTGAAAAATCTTTATTTTTACCATCCCAGATTTTACTCGGCAATACTCAAAAAACTCTTGAGGAAAAAGAGTATATTTTAAAGATAAGAGCGGTGGATATTGCAAAAAACCAGACCGAAAAAGAAATCCCCATCATAATAAAATAAAATCAAAAATTAAAAATTAAAGAGCAACATTGCGCATCAAATATCAAAAATTTAAAAATCCTAAAACTTATTAGGATTTTGCATTTCAATATTTTGTATTTTATATTTGATATTTGATATTTTTAGGTGGGTTTAATCGGCATTATTATATAGACATACTCGCCTTTTTTGTATGGTTTCAAAACTCCTGGTTTTTCATCGCCGTTTAATTCAAGAATTACCTGTTCGTCATCAATATTCATTAAGCCATCCATTAGATATTTACAATTAAATATAATTTCTATTTTTTCTCCTTCTATTTGAGCAGAAATTTCAGATTTATTTTCACCGGTATCTGAATTAGAAGATAAAAATTCCATTGATTTTTCCGCGGGATTTACTTTTATTTTTATATCATTGGTTCTGGTTGTAAAAAGGCCGGCTATTTTAATATGTTGTAAAAACTCTTGTCTCTCCAATAATACTTTTGTTAAAAAGTCCTTGGGAATAATTTCTTCGTAACCTGGATATTCTCCCTCAATTAACCGAGATATTAAATGAATTTTTGGTAAGGTATTTTTTGAAAAAAGAATTTGGTTTGAGCTTAAATATAAATCTATTTCTGATTTACTTTGTTCTGTCTCGCCAAAAATTCTAATTACTTCCATAACAGTTTTTGCCGGAATGATTACGGATTTTTCAAAACTCAGCGGCTTTTCAAAAAAAATAGTTTTTTCCGCTAATCTAAAACTATCGGTAGAGACAAGTTTTATAAAATCTTTTTTTAATTTAACAAAAACTCCGGAAATTTCAGGCTTAATATCAGAAGAGGCAACTGCTCCAATCACTTTTGAAAATCCTTGACATAATTTAAAAGAATTTAAAGAAATAAATTCTTTTTCTTTTATCTGGGGAATTATCGGAAAATCTTCAGAATTAAACCCAACAATAGAAGCTTTGTAATTTTCACATTTTAAATTTAATTTATTTTCCCGGGAATTTATTTCTATTTTTTTATTAGGAAGACTATTTATATAACTGCTTAAAATTTTAACCGGAACACAAAGAGTTCCTTCTTTTTCCACTTTCCCGGCAATCCAACAGGATATACCAATTTCTAAATCCGTTGAACATAGTTTTATTGAATCTTTTTGAGTAATTATTAAAACATTGTTTAAAACAGGTAAAGAAGGATTTTTACCAACAATTTTTTCAATTACATTTAAACCCTGTTTTAAATTTTCCTGGAAACAAATAAATTTCATTTTACCTAAAATATGTAAAGGTATTAATTAACAGTTTTAATAACGAGTATCATTTAATCATTGGTTATTATTATTTATTATAACATCTTATAAATAAAATAAATAGAGTAAAAAAATAAAAAATAGATACAAAATAAATTGTGATTTAACAAAGAATAAATTGTGAAAAACAACTTAATAAAATCTGCAAAAGTATTTTAAAATAGTTGTTCTTTATTTTTCTCTACAGGAAATACAGCTTAAATCCACACTAAATTAACAAATTATACACTCATTTATTTAAACGTAAATCAACTGTTTAACCATATTAATTTCTTCGTTTAAGGATTCATTTTCCTCCAACTCTTTTTTTATTTTTTCGCAAGAGTGAATAGAGGTAGTGTGGTCTCTTTTGCCAAACTTTTCTCCGATAGAAGGGTAAGAGAGATTGAGTTCGCTTCTTAATAAATACATAGCTACTTGTCTTGGATGGACAAATTCTTTTTTTCGAGTTTTATCCGTGAGATTGATTATTTTTACATCGTAAAAATTAGACACACTTTCAATAATTTTTTGGGGAGTTGTATTTTTCTTCATTGAGCAGGTAAAATCTTTAAGAATCTTTTTAAACTCTTTTTCTCCCAGGGAATTTCCATTTAAAGAATTTGTAGCAGCAACCTTGTTTAAAGCCCCTTCAAGTTCGCGGATATTTTTTTGAATATGAGAAGCAATCCAGTTTAGTATTTCCTCGCTGATTTTGATTTCTTTTTCCGAACATTTTGATTTCAAAATAGCCAATCTTGTTTCAAAATCAGGATGGCTTATATCGGCAATCATCCCCCCTTCAAATCGTGAACGCAACCTTTCTTCTATTAGCGGGATAGCGTTTGGCGGTCTGTCCGAAGAAAAGACTATTTGTTTGTTTTTATCATAGAGAGAGTTAAATGTATGGAACAATTCTTCCTGGGTTTTATTTTTTCCGGTAATAAATTGAACATCGTCTATAATTAAAAGATCAAGTTTGCGATATTTTTCCTTGAAGTTGTCCATAGATTTATTTCGAATAGCTTGAACAAGTTCTTGGGAGAATTTTTCTGCTTGAGTATATTTTATAGTTGTAAGTTTTTCATTCTGGTTTAATTTGTTGCCGATAGCTTGTAAAAGATGAGTTTTCCCCACCCCCACGCCTCCATAAACGAATAAGGGGTTATAAACTTGGCCGGGCTTTTGGATGATTGAGCAAGCGGCGGCATGAGCAAGTTCGTTAAAGGAGCCGACTATAAAATTATCAAAAGTATATTTTGGATTTAAATTAGTTTTTTTATCAATTTTAAGTTCTTGAAATTGAAGTTGGTTTTTGTTTTGGGTAATAAAATGAGCTTGTTTTTTAAAATCTTGGGGCGCTTGCTGTTGTTTGAGAAGATATCCAACCGTTTTTAAATCCGGAAAAAATTTTTTTATAATCTCGAAAATTGTTTTGTGGTATTTATTTACAAACCATTCTTTGGCAAAATCACTGGGAACCGCTATTACGGCCACCCCATTTTTAATTGAAGAAATAGAGGTTTCTTTGAACCAGGTGGCAAAATTTGCCTGGGATATTTTAAGCTCCATTTCATTTAAAACTATTTGCCAGAGTTCTTCGTTAGTCATTTGACTGATAACAGGTATCGCCGAACACCCTTTTATTTTTACACGTTTTTAGCAGTCTCTTCTCCTTTCTGATATTTTCTGATTTTGTGAGAGAAAATCTGTATAAATAAATCCCGCGCCTTTTAGCGGGGTTTTAGACCCCGTCAAAAGGAATTATTAATAGTATTTACTGAAAGGTGCGGGATAAAGGGCTTTCGTCGTTTTTCCCATTACAAGTTCATACTATAAAAAGGATAAAACGATTAAAAGGAGGAGTCAATAGCTGTTTTGGGGAAAAATTGTGTATAAACAGGGGATAACCCCGCATTCTTAAAACCTTGACTTCTTGAAATTTTAAGAGTATGCTTTTATCATATGAGCATTACATATCAACCAAAGAGAAAAAAAAGAAAAAGAAGTCACGGTTTTAAAAAAAGAATGAGAACGAAATCAGGAAGAAAAGTTTTGGCAAGGAGAAGAAAAAAGGGCAGGAAGATACTTTCTCGCTAATATGCGCGAATGGGGGTGCAAATATGCGCGAATTATTAGCATAAATTAGCGCCAGAATTAGCAAAAATTAGCGACGATAAATGTTGGCAAAAAAGTATCGGCTTTCAAAAAAGAAGGATTTTCAAAATATTTTCAAAAGAGGAAAAAGCTTTAAGGAGGGATGCATTTTTTTGAAAGCTGCGGCAAATAACATCAGGTTTAGTCGCTTTGGTTTTGTTGTTTCTAACAAAATTTCTAAAAAATCGGTGGAGCGTCATAAAATAAAAAGAAGATTGAACGAAATTATCCGTTTTAAAATGCCGCTCATTAGAAAGGGTTATGATATGGTAATTATAGCGGGGCCAGAAATAAAAAATAAAGATTACCGGGAACTTGAAGAGATAATCAAAAAACTATTAATAACAGCCAAGTTGTTAAACCCCTAATTGGCGGTTATCAAAAAATGTCAATAAAATTAGATAGCGGTTTAGCTCGAACAATAAATAAAGGGTGCGTGACATTTTTAAGGTGCGGGATAAAAGCATATCAACAAGCTTTTTCGTCAATCAAGGGAAGAAGCTGCCGTTTTTATCCGACCTGTTCGGAATATACTCTTCAAGCCCTCGAAAAATACGGGATGATTTACGGTTGTTTTCTGGGCGCGAAAAGAATACTGAGATGTCATCCTTTTAACAAAGGAGGACACGATCCCCTGCCAAAATAAAAAATTAAAAATCAAATACAAAAACAAGAAAGAAGTATTTTTGATTCTTAATTTATGCTCGAAGTTTTTAATACACTTTTATATCAGCCTTTATTTAATATTTTGATTTTTCTTTACAATATAGTCCCCTTGCATGACTTGGGGATTTCAATTATAATTTTAACTCTAATTATCAGAATTTTAATTTCCCCTCTGTCTATAAAATCTTTTAAAGCCCAGAAAGTTTTAAGCGAACTTCAGCCCAAAATAAAGGAAGTTCAGGCAAAATACAAGGGAAATCCCCAGAAACAAAATGAAGAATTAATGAAACTTTATAAAGGGAGCAAGACTAATCCTTTTTCGGGCTGCCTTCCTTTGCTGATTCAGATGCCAATTTTTATAGCTCTATTTCAAATTTTGAAAGGACTGGAGAATCCTGAACAATTCTCCAGGCTTTATTCTTTTGTCAGAAACCCGGGTATTTTAAATACAACCTTTTTAGGAATAGTAGATCTTGCCCAGGAAAGCAAAACTTTAGCCATTTTTGCCGGCTTATTTCAGTTTATTCAATCAAAAATGCTTTCATCCTGGACAGGCCAGCCAAAAAATATTTCAAAAAAAGACCAGACAGTTCAGATGACTCAGCTTATGACAAAACAGATGACTTATTTTATGCCTGTTTTTTTAGTTTTTATCGCCTGGAGCCTGCCAGCCGCTTTGCCGCTTTACTGGATTATAATCACTCTGTTTTCAATTGGCGAACAATATTACCTTAATAAAATATCAAAGAGCAAAGAGCAAAGAGCAAAATGATAAATTAAAATTCAAAATTAACCCCAATACCACAATAATCTATAAAAATCTGCATAGGTAATTTGTGGTAAACTAATATGGTCAAAGCAGACACTTTAAACATAATTAAAAAAACGGCCAGCGAGCTTTTAAAAGCAATGGGTGAGGAGGGAAGTATTTTGGTAGAAGAATCCGGAGAACCAGGAGTTTGGGTAAATTTAAACTTAAAAGACCCTCGATTTTTGATTGGTCCCGGCGGGATATATCTTGAGGCATTTGAAAGGTTGTTGAGGGCGGTGTCAAAAAGAAAAATTTTTGAGACCGGGAAAGTTTTCATTAATGTAGATATTAATAATTATAGGAAGAGAAGAGCGGAATTTTTAAAGGAATTAGCCAGAGAAATTGGCGACCAGGTTTCTTTATCAAAGAAAGCGGTGACCCTTGAGCCAATGTCCGCTTTTGAAAGAAGGATAGTTCATTTAGAGCTTGCTTCTCGTCAGGATGTAGCAACTGAAAGTGTGGGCGAGGAGCCAGAAAGAAAAGTGGAGATAAGCCCCCATCCATAATAAAATCAAAAATTAAAAATCAAAAAGCAAAAATCTATAAAGTATCAAAATTTTCTAAAGAAAATTTTGTGCCCGACTTTATTTTTGATATTTTATATTTGATTTTTGATTTTAGCGAAGCGCTTGTGGCGGTAGCCCAAAAGGTTGCTTATAATTTTTTAGTTTCTTCCGCTGGCCGAGTTATTGGCTTATTTTTTTCTTTAGCCAGCATTGCTTTTATCGCCAGAGCCCTGTCAGTGGAGGGTTATGGTCAGTATTCAATAATACTGGCCTTTCTTTTTTTATTTTTAGGCGTTGCCGATCTTGGCCTCTACTCTTTGCTTCTTCGGGAAATTTCGAGGACCCAAGCCAATGAGAAGTATATTGTTAGCAGCTTTTTTACTTTAAGATTAATTTCTTCGGTTGTATTTTTGGGGATAGCCTGTTTGGTTATTTTTTGTTTTCCCTACCCGCGCGAGCTCAAGTTAGGGGTGAGTTTTTGCTCTTTGGGCTTTGTTTTCATGTCTCTCTCGCAGGTTTTAATGCCTGTTTTTCAAAAATATCTGAAAACAGACAGGGCGGCGCTCGCCGAGGTTTTGGGCAGGGTTATTCAATTTTTTTTAGTACTTTTGTTTTTCAAGATGGGGCTGGGTCTTTTTTGGTTTCTTTTTGCTTTGGTTTCGAGCAGCTTTATCACTTTTTTGAGCAATCTATTTTTCTCCCGCAGGTATGTTTTGTTTTCTTTGAATTTTGACTCAGGCTATTTTAAAAAAATTTTAAAAACTACCTATCCCATTGCTCTTTCTGTTATTTTTACAATGGTCTATTTTAGAGGGAACACAATTTTGCTCTCACTCCTTCAGACCCAGGAAGATGTTGGAATTTTTAATTTAGGTTACAAGGTTTTGGAAAATTTGATATTTTTTTCAGCTGTTTTAGTGGGGCTTATGATGCCATTTTTGTCTGACAGCGCCGTTAGGGACATTCATAGTTTTTGCAAGGTTGCGCAAAAAAGTTTTAATGTTCTGGCTATCGGAGCCATGCCATTGGCCTTGGGAGGATTTTTCTTTGCTCCATTTATTATCAGTATTTTGGGCGGCAAGGAGTTTGTTTTGGCCGTTATGCCTCTTCGGATTTTACTTTTTGCCGTGGTTTTTATTTTTCTTGGAAATTTAGCCGGCAATTCGTTGATTGCTCTTGAGCGTCAGAAATCGTTGCTCTGGATATATTTTTCAGGAGCGATATTTAGCATTGGGATGAACATTTTTTTAATTCCCAAATATTCTTATAACGGAACGGCTCTCGTTACCCTTTTTACCGAATTTTTAGTAACCGGTTTGATGTTTTGGATAATTTTTAAAGAAATTCATTGGTTCCCCTCCCTTAAATTGCCATTAAAAGCTTTTTTTGCATCAGTTATAATGTGCCTCCCGCTCGGCTTTTTTTATAGAACTCAAAACCTCGCGATTTTACTTGGTTTATTTTGTTTGTCTGTTTTGATATATTTCGGAACGCTCTATTTGTTTAAAGGAATAACAAAAGAGGAGTTCAAAACCTTAATCGGGTTTAAGGCAAAAAGCTGAATTTAAACATTAATATACCTTGATTTAAAATCCAAATTAGAAAAAGCCCTATTTATTCGGTAGTGTTTTGGGGCTGAAGATTTTGAAAAATTATGTTGCGAATCTTTTTCTATCTATTAATCGCTTATCTTCCTTTTCAGATTGCTTTAAATCCTTATCCTGGCGTTGATTTGATGTCAGGCAGGATTTTGATTTTAGCCCTATTTTTTTACTGGCTTTGGATTTTACGAATGGCATCTGTTAGGTCCGGAGAGAAATCTTTAAATGGCCGCAAATTTCTGAATTTTCAGAGTATTTTTTTATTGATTTTTCTTTTTTTTGTTTTGCTTTCTCTGACGAGGGCGGAAGAACTTTTCTGGGGGATAAGAAAAACCTTTGTCTTTTTTTCAATTTTTCCGCTGGCCTTTCTGACCATCGAAATTCTAAATAATTTTGAGAAGACAAGCCCCGTTAGAGATTCTGATAACAGGGAGAGTTTAAAAGAGAAGCAAATCTCTAACGGGGTAAAAAAAACCATCAAAATCTTGGTTTTTAGCGCCCTGCCGATAGCATTAATCGGAATTTTCCAGTTTTTTGCCCAGTTTATTTTTATTCCCGGCCTTGTTACAAACTTTTGGGAAAAATGGCTCGCTCCGGTTTTTTATGGCAGAGCCTTTGGTTCTTTGGTAACAGCCGATTCAAGCTGGCTTATTGAGCTTGGGGGGAATTTTTATTTCCGGGCTATTTCTTTATTTCCCGACCCCCACACTTTTGCTTTCTATCTCGGCTTAATAATGCCATTGGCAGTTGCCCTGTTGTTTCTCGCCAAGGAAAACCGAAAATTGTTATTCGCTATTTGTTTTCTGCTATTTGTAGCTTTGCTTTTGACTTTTTCCCGCGGCGCTTATTTTGCCATGCTTATAACCCTTATTTTTTTTGCATTTCTTTTCATAATAAAACATAGAGCGTTTAGAGTCCCCAAAAAATACAAATTATTGCTTGCTGCTTGCTGTTTGTTGTTTGCTGCGTGCTTCCTGATTCCCTTTTCTCCGGTTTCTCAGTGTTTCTATTCGGCTTTTGATTTTTCAAGACACTCTAATGTTGAGAGAATCAATGTTTGGAAAGACGCTTTAAACTCCATAGGTTCTCATCCCTGGCTGGGTGTCGGCATTGGTAATTTTCCAAAGGTTCAGGACCCCTGGGCAAAATATCACTCCCCTATTAATGCTCACAGCGTCTATTTGGATATTGCCGCGGAGACGGGAATTTTCGCTTTATGGAGTTGGTTAGTTCTATTTATCGGAACAATTTTTGGCTTGCTTCGCAATACACTGATTTACACAGATAAGAAAACAGATTTACACAGATGGAGGGTGATTTCTTGGGGGCTGGCCGGTTCTTTGGTTTGGTTTTCCAGCCATGCTGCAGTAGAGACTCCTATTTATAATTCCACAATACTGGCAATACTGATGGTAATTCTTGGGCTAAGCGCAACAATAATTCAAAAATCAAAAATTAAAAATCAAAATGACATATAAAAAATCAAAAATTTTAAATTTTGATTTGTCATTTTGCATTTTAATATTTGATATTTAATTTTATTTATGGGGCTGTTGGAAGCCACTTTAGTATTTATTGGTTTGTTGTTTTTCGCTTTTATCTCTTGGAGAAGACTTGATTGGGGTATCTATCTCGTTGTCTTTACCCTGCCTTGTTATCTTTTGCGTCCTCAAATTTTCGGCATTCCCACCACCGTTTTAGAGCTGGAAATCTATGTTTTATCAGCTATATGGCTAATAAAGAGCCTTCAGCTTTTAGATTTTAGCTTTCAGATTAAGAACTTTTTATTTTCCAGGAGATATTTTTTATTGCCAATCGGGCTGATTTTCCTTGGGGCGGTCCTCTCAACAATATTTTCTTCCAATTTAAGGATTTCTTTGGGAATTTTGAAAGGCTGGTTTTTCGACCCCTTGATTTTTTCTGTTTTAATATTTTTTACAATTAAGACAAAAAAGCAGATAAAAGTTCTTTTATCCGCCCTGTCCGGTTCGGGAATTTTAGTGGCTTTTGTCAGTCTATTTTATTATTTTTCCAATGACCTGACTTTTGACGGAAGATTAAAGGCTTTTTATCTTTCGCCCAATCATTTGGCGATGTATTTGGCTCCCTGTTTTTTGCTTACTTATTTTTTGTTTTCGGCTGCCCATTTAAAAAAACTCAAATTTTTTTGGTTAGGCGGACTGTTTTCAATGGCCCTGATATTGTATTTGACTTTTTCTTTTGGCGCCTGGTTCGGAACGCTGTCGGCGTTATGTTTTTCTCTCTGGTTAAATTTCAAAAAGAAAAGAACTTTTTGGACATCCCGAAAAAAATTGTTATATTGTTATATTGTTATATTGTTATTTATAATCGGAGTGAGTTTTCTTCAGTTTCCAACCGAGAAGATTCAAAGCCTTTTAAATTTTTCTCGCTCTTCTTTAGAATCAAGGCTGATGGTTTGGCAGGCGGCCCTAAAAATTTTAAACAATAATTTTATTTTGGGAATTGGGCCGGGAATGTTCCAGGAATATTATTTAGATTATCAAAAATACTTTTCCCCTTATCTTGAGTGGGCGGCTCCCCAGCCCCACAACATTTTTTTAGCATTTTGGCTGCAGTGTGGAATTTTTGGGCTCGCGGGTTTTCTCTGGCTTCTTATCCGGTTTTTCAAAACCGGCTTTAAATTATCGGCTATTGGTCATCGCTCACTGGTCATCGGTCTTATGGCTGTTATGGTTTATATTTTAGTTCATGGTTTGGTTGACGCCACTTATTGGAAAAATGACCTCTCGGTCATCTTCTGGCTAACGGTCGTTCTAATAGAAATATCAAAAATTAAAAATTAAAAATCAAAATTACCCCAAGTAGCAGAACAAAGTTCGCTACGGGGCAGGCATATTAAAAATCAAAAATTTTAAATTTTGATTTGACGGCCCCCTATTGTCCCGCCGTGGCGGGACTACTATCGGGGTCATTTTAGATTTTGCATTTTGGTTTTTGATATTTTTAGAGTTTGGTTTCATACAAAAAACCGCTTTCTTTATTGATGAAGTAGAGGAAATTTTCGTCCAAAGAGACAAGAAGGTTTGAAAAATCATAATCGGGATTCTGGGTAATTTGGGTTTTCTTTCCGGAATCGAGCTCAATTTTAAAAAGAATATCCTGGCTGAGAAATTTGTTTGAATACCAGTCCTGAGGCAAACTAATATCTTTGGTTAAGTTTTGGGGAAGGGCGCAATAGATATTTTCTTCGGATTTTGACCAGGCGCATTTATCGGCCAGGCATTCTATATCCAAACTTTTTTCTTCCAAGGTTTCGTTTAAAATAAAAAGTTTGGGATTTGTCCCGGCTGATTCCGAGCTTGAAAAAAGAAGCTTGTTTCCGGAAGGAGACCAGTTGGTTTTTAAGCCGTATTTTTGGGAAAGGATTTTTTGAGGAGGTTCTCCGGCTTCTGGATTTATAATACTCAGGTCTGAAGCGGCAAGGCTTGAAAGAGAAAACTCGTAGAAAGAAATTTTGTTCCTGTGGGGCCACTCAACATTTAAGTCCCTGGATAAAACCGGGGTTAAATTTTTCCAATTTTTACCATCGGGCTCAGCCACACTTATAAAACCTTCTTCGGTTTCACTGTTAAAATAGTGATAGGCGATTTTCTCGCCCTCTGGCGACCAGACGATATATTTGAAATTAGAATCTAGGAGGATATTTTCTCTGGTGAGCAAGTTGTAGGAGTACTTATTAAGTTTTCCGTTTTGTTTGAAGATATTTATCAGATGCAAGCCGTTTAGCGACCATAAAGTTTTGAGCAAATTCGGGGTAAAGGAAGTAAAAACTTCATCTTTCTTTGTTTGAGTATGAATTTCGTAAACCGCCGCCTTTTTCTCGGAAAGGTATCTTAAATGGCGTCCATCAGAAGAGAGCCAAATATCAGCGGCTTCATTTGAGCTCAAGGCTCTTGTTTGACCGAAAGCCAGCGGAGCTGTCTTCCGGTCCGATTTTTCTTCTTGCTTTACAGCCCCGCGAGGAATTGATTCAACAATGTCCTTTTCTTTAGTCATTAACACCCTATCTTCGGGCAGAGAATTTTCTTTTTGAAGAAAAAAATAATAGACAAAAAAAGCGCTAAGCAAAATCAATCCCAGTAAAATTAGGATTACCAAAAGCCTGTTTGATAAAAGATTGAGCAAAAAATCACCCATTCTTTTATTATAGCAAAAAAAGACGCCGAGTGTTAACCCGGCATCTTTTTTTGGAAATTTACACCAGAGCTCTTAAAGTTAGAGCGAAGGCTTATCATGATATTCTTCCAGGAGCTTGGTTATTATTCCTAAACAGTCGCAGGGAGAGCCGGTAGTGGCTGGCGAGCCGTAAGTGTAGCCTGGCAGGGGTTTGCACATTAAGCACTTTTTGTAGGTTTGGCAATTCGGGTCTCCTTCATGGGTTTTTAGTCCTCCAAAGCTGTGGCCGAATTGATGAAGCAGCATTTCAATGGAATCCTGGCTGCTGATAGTGGCTATTCCGCTGTTGATAA
>Ga0210017_1000299_pt1 | contig 40929 bp, 35 predicted proteins | sample CryGeyCG2014_020_FD_183966 | JGI IMG/M metagenome (GOLD analysis project Ga0210017, IMG submission 183966) | Groundwater microbial communities from aquifer - Crystal Geyser CG08_land_8/20/14_0.20 (SPAdes) (version 2) | ecosystem: Environmental > Aquatic > Deep subsurface > Groundwater | place... | reverse complement strand
TGATTACTTCTCCGTATTTTTCCGTCAGATCAATCGGCCCCGATAATTCTAGAAGTGATTCGATTACATCCGGCGTTAAGGCCATTACTCCGTCAACGGAAGGACCGCCGCTTTGATTAAAAAACCAAATCAACTTCTGAGCGCTGCTTGGAAAATCAGGAAACCAATTGGCATCTTGGAAATACCAATGAGGATTAACCAGGTGCAATGGCTTCGGAGAAATAACGCGTTCTTTTAACCAACCATTCAAATCATACGATCCCCCGCCGGGAATCTCTAACTCTTTCATTACTCCTTCCTCTAAAGTAACCAAGGCAAAGCTGCCAATAAAACCGCCGGTTGGTCTTAATTCGGCATTGTTTTGAAAGACCACTAGATAGCGCTTTCCGCTGCCGTGTCCCAAAACTTGCAAAAGAAGATCAGAAAGATCTAGTGATTCTTTTAAGGTTTTGTTTAAAGTGGGAAGATTGTCTTTAATGACTACGAACTGAGCTTGATACTCTTCCGGCAATATCTTCGGCGATACCTTCTCAAGATAATGTTCCGCTCTTTCTAGTTCTGAAATGGCCGGCCTTAAATTGGTATTAGCTAAAAGAAGAGCAGTAGCGAAATTAAATTGGATGTTAATACTTTCTTTACTACTTTCCGAAAAAGTAACTAGGGGGGCAAAGGCCTTGGCGACGTATTGTCCAGCAGTAGAGATTGCCTCTCCCGCTTTTAATAGGCTTTCGGCGGCAGCCACCTCCCCTCCTTTTACGGGAACCAGCTTGAGCACTCCGGAAACGGTTTGGAGCATTTCTTGCGCCTCCGTAAAATAGCCAAGGGCGGAATCAAATTCGGTAGAGGCAGAACCAAAGTCTAAATCAGCAAAAGCCTGCCCAGCCCGACTAAGGTGATTATAGGCTTCCCAAGAAACTCCCAGTACCCTTCCTTTTAATTCATCCACCTTATGATAAGAAGCTAAGACATAGATCGGCAGGATAATAGCGACAGCCACAATTAAAAATCCCGCTAAGGCTTTAGGGTTTACTGCTGGAAATTTTCGAAAGGGATTAGTAAATACTTTTTTCCGAAAAGAAATGGGCGGAATTATCTTCTTTTCCTTTACCAGGAACGAGGATATCTTATTATTAGCTGGCTGTTTCTTCTTTTGTTTTCTAAGACGGCTAAATAACCCCTTTTTTTCTGCGGCGGATTCCTGTTTCTCTTTTTTCTCTTCTCTTGCCGCCACTATTTTTTTCAAATCCAACACATTATCAGGCGGAATAATAAAATCGGCTTGCTGCCTGAATTTCAGGTGGTGCTTTTTTTTGTCGGCAATACGCTTAGCCATAATTTAGGTTAGTTTTTGAAGATAGATCGAATGAGTCCGCTCTACCATTTTTCCCCAGCTGAATTTCTTTACATGCTCTAATCCTTTGGCTTTTAACTGATTTCTAAGCTTTTCATCAACTACCAGTCTTTTAACTACTCTCACTATATCATCAATTTTAGTAGGATCAAAGTATTCCGCCGCATCCTGCAGAATTTCTGGTAGACAAGGTGCTTTTGAAGAAGCAACCGGTAAACCATAACTCATTGCTTCTAAGGGCGGTAACCCAAAACCCTCGATCGAGGAGGGAAAAACGTATAATAGGGCATTTCGATAATAAAGGGGCAATTCTCGATCTTCGACAAAACCGGTAAAGATAACGTCTTCTGCTAGGTTCATCTCTTTTGCTTTCGCTTGAAGCCGTTTAGAAAAATAATCCTCTTTACCAACCAAAACCAATTGGATATTCAACTTTTCTTCTTTAATCAGTTTCTGAAAAGCGGCTAGCATTTTTTCTAAATTCTTGTGAGGATAAGTATTACCCACGTAAAGTAAAAAGGGCTTGGTAATTTTAAACCTGCGAGCTAATTCCTCAAAAGAAGCAGTAATTGCGAGAGGAAGATCGCAAGCCTCGTAAGTTACCGCCACTTTTTCATCAGGGAGTTTAAAATGCCTTATAATCTCCTGCTTCGAAAACTTAGAAACCGTAATTATTTTTTTTGCCCTTTTAGCTGCAAACCAAATTACTATCCGATAACCAAACTGCTTTATCTTATAAAGCAACGGTCCGAGAGTAGTGGCTCTTCTGGTAGGAAAGTGAGTGATGATTAAATCATGGATCGTAACAATAAACTTGCCCCAATAAAAAATAGGAACGTTAAAATGAGGAAAATGCATCAGATCTACTTGCGTTTTGGAAATCTTTATCGGCATGAAAATCTGCTCGGCAAGAGAATACCAGCGATAATCAGCCAATACTTTGATAAAATTGGGGCTTTTGGGCTTAAAACTATCCCAGTTGTCTTTTTTTAGAAAAATAAGATAGGTGTTTTCCTGATCGATCTCCTGAAGATAATCAACCAGCTTCTGGGTGTATCGCCCTGGCCCGGTGCGAGTCGGCCCGTAAAATCGGGCATCAATTCCTATCCGCATAATATAGATATTAGGTAATTAGCTTTTTAGCTTCTTAGGTTTTATAGTTTCATGGTTCCATTATTTCATTGTTGGTTTTAGTATAGCCATGAAACAATGAAACAATCTTTTTTTCCGCTTAAAACCTTGCTCATTCTGACAATTCCGTTACTGGTTATTTATCATCAACAAGGCTTTCAAAAAGATCTAGAGTTGCTTGAGCGGTTTCTCGCCAGGAGTATTTCTGAACTTGTTTTAATCCTTTTGCTACCAACCTTTTTGAAAACTCCGAGTTGGAAAGCACTTGATAAATCGCTTCCGTCAATTCTTCAATATTATGAGGATCAATTAGGATTGCTGCTTCTTCGCAGATCTCAGAAAGAGAAGAAGAATAACTGGCAATTACCGGCGTCGAGGCGGCCATGGCTTCGAGGGGAGGGAATCCGAATCCCTCATAAAAAGAGGGGTAAACAAAGAGACTGGCTAAATTATAGAAATAAGGCTTTTCTTGATTAGAGACATATCCGATGAAATGAACCTGTTCTTTAAACTGGGAATTATTGATTAGAAACCGAAAACCATTAATTTTTTCACGGTACCCTCCTACGATTACCAGATGGTAACCGCTGTCCGAGCGCTGTTTAAATAATTTAAAGGAAGAGATTAGGCTATCAATGTTTTTGCGCGGTTCGATAGCAGAAAGACTCAAAATAAATTTTTCAGGCAATTGATATTTCTTTTTTACTTTAGCTTGGGTAATTAAATCAAGGCTCTGATAATTTTCGGGATTAATCCCGGAGTAGATAATTTTAACTTTTTCAGGGGGCGCCTCTAGAAGATTAATAATGTCATTTCTGGTACTCTCCGATACTGCGATTACTTGATCAAAATCTTGAATAATCTTTTTGGGATTGACTGCCTTATGCCACCAACGGCCTTTAACCGAATAGAATTGGGGATAAAGCAAAAAAGAAAGATCATGGAGAGTGATTACCTTTTTGATTTTTCTAGAAAGAGCAAGAAATATCAAATTGGGAATAAAAAAAAGATCAACCCCTCCAATTAATCTGTCTATTTTTGGAAAACAGAGATAATTTAAGGAAGAATTGAAAATCTTATTGGGGAAGTGGAACGATTTAATTGAAAAATTGGGAGCAGAGAATTTCTTTTTAAAAACAGAGTCAATTTCTTTCTGAAAAACATTATAAAAGAGAAAATAATCATTAACCGTATCTATTTTTGCCAGATTAATCAGTAACTGTTCGGTATAAGTAGCCACTCCTCCGGTTTCCTGATCAAGCAAGGACCTAATATCAACTCCGATACGCATAATGGTTAGGAAATATTTTCTGAATGGATGTTGACTTTAGATTGAGTGGGAGGTCTAAAATAGCGGTAAAGGTAAACCAAGATGATGCTTGTTGTCAACCCCACCACAAATCCAATAACAGTTATTAAAGCAATATTTGTCCTATTTTTTACAATAACCGGCTTTTCCCCCGTTATTTCAAACACCGCTTTGTTGTCTGCTGTTTGGTTAAGGGTAGCAGCTTTTTCCTCCATTACTTCAGCAATGGTCCTCGCTATTGTCTGAGCAGTTTCTTCATTTTTTTCGGTAAATCGTACTACAATGTTCTGAGCAGAATATTTTTTTGTTTTAAAACGATTAACAAACCGCTCCAAACTGCCGATTTGGGGGTCAATGCCTGCTCGATCGTAAATATCTAATAAGACCGAAGGGGTCAGAAACCAGCTGATCACGGTCTGGGAAAAGAGATCCGCCGCCTGAATTCCAAAATAGCTGTCATCATAGTAAATAGTTTCCACCTTGTTAATTCGTTTTACGGCGAACGAGATCGAGGCAGAATAAGCTACTGGCCGTAAATAGGAGAACAAAAAAGCGGCCAAAGTAATCAGTAAAGTAAAGACGATAATAAATCTTTTTCCCCTTTTTAAAATTGAGATGTGGTTAGAAAGTTCCATATTTTCCTTATTAACTATAAAATAGTTTTTAAAATACTAGTTAATGTCGGCCTGAAATTTACTCCAGCTTTGAGCGATGTACTCTTTTATCTTATCTTTAAAAATAGTTGTGTCAAATTGCCGGACATGCTTTTTGATTTCTTCGGAATCAAAATTCTCCGGTTTAAAATGAATCACCGCGTCGGCCAGCGCTTCCCAATTTTGATCATTAAAGAACACCCCCGTCTGATTGGGAATTACTATTTCCTCTGCCCCACCCTTCTTATAAGCGATTACTGGTCTTCCGAAAACCATTGATTCAATCATAACAATGCCAAAATCTTCCACTTGGGGATTAATAAAAGCAATTGCTTCGCTGAACAGTTTTGCTTTTTCCTCTTCGGATACCCGGCCTAGAAATTCTATATTGGAACGCGCAATTTTTTTCAGTTTATGATAGGCGGGGCCCACGCCGAATATTTTTAGAGGAATCCCTAAGCGATTGAAAGCCATCACTCCTAGATCGAATCTTTTATATGACACCAAACGCCCACCCATTAAATAATAATTTCCGACTTTGGGATTTATCTGGAATCTTTTTGTCTCTACCGGCGGGTAGATGATGTCACTATCACGGTTATAATATTTCTTGATTCTCTGCTGGACTATTTTAGAATTGGCAATAAACTGATCTACCCGATCCGCTGCTAGACGATCCCAGATTCTTATTCGATTAAGAATTAAAGGAACCGCTTTTCGAATCAATGGACCGTAAGCCAGTTCTTCAACATAACTATGGGTGTCGCTCCACAAAAAGCGAGTAGGGGTATGGCAATAGCAAATATGTAAAGCGTCGGGTCGGGTAATTATCCCTTTAGCAAAGGAAGAAGTGCTAGAGAGTATTAAATCATAGTCCATTAAGTCGTAGCGTTCCACTGCCGAGGGCATTAAGGGCAAAAACCACTGATATTTTTTAACTCCCCAAGGAAGTTTTTGGATAAAGGAGGTGCGGATATCTTTTTTTAAAAAAGCTTCGTTTGTCTGTGCTGGATTATAAACTAAAACATAAATCGGCGCTTCGGGATAAATTTCTTGGAAGGCTTTTAATACTTTTTCTGCTCCTCCGTCTTGAGCGAGATGATCGTGTACTAAGGCAACTTTCATAAAAATTAAAATCTTTCTTTGCTTAAGGGGCCCCTCTTCTTGACACTAAGGCAAAGGGAGTTCGGAAAATTAATTGTAAATCAAGCAATAAAGACCAGTTTTCAATATAGTAGACGTCCAGCGTTGCTTCTTCTTCAAAATTCAAATCTGACCTTCCTGAAACTTGAGCCATCCCGGTCATCCCCGGTTTGATGGTTAAAAGCTTCTTATGATCCTTCTGATACCGAGAAACTTCCTCCGGCTCATGTGGCCGGGGACCAACGACACTCATATCTCCTTTAATCACATTAAAAAATTGAGGGATTTCGTCAATGCTGGTTTTACGAAGAAATTTTCCAAAGCGGGTGATTCTGGGATCATTCTTCATTTTAAAAAGGGGGCCATCGGAACGTTCATTATAAGCAATTAGGTCTTTTTTCATCGCGTGCGCTCCTTCAATCATGGAACGAAACTTAAAAAACAGGAACTTTCTGCCTTTCTGGCCAACTCTTTCTAGTTTAACAAACACTGGTCCGGCCGAATCAAGTTTGATAATAACAGCAATAATGATGATAAAGGGTATTAAGATAATTAAGATAAATACGGAAAAAATAATATCAAATGCTCTTTTAAAAATTTTTCCCCACCCATCAAGGGGAGTTTTTTTCATTTCGATAACCGGAATTCCGGCTAAAGGAGCGATTGCGATATTAGTGACTGAGGTTTCAAATAAATTAGCAACGTATTTAAAAGTAATGTGGTACTCATTACAGATATCAATTATTTTAAGTACCAGCTCTTTTTGGATATTAGGATCCGCTTGAATAACTTCGTCAATATTGGAATCTTTCAAACTCTCTTTCAGTTTTTGAATTTCGCTTTCGTTGACCTCTTTAAGCTGACCAACAATTTTATATCCCAGACCGGGATTATCATTGAGCTCATTGACTATTCGCCCGGTGGTGGCATCTTTTCCAACCACAAATACTCTATGGATTCCAATTCCCTTTTTCAGGAAATGTCTCTGAATGGAGCGAATAATGAACCGTTCGATACTGATAAAAATGATGCTTAATAACCAGCCGGAGATAATAATGAAACGAGAGGAAAATAACTCTCGCTGAAAAAAGATAAAGACGATAATGATTAAAACGGCGGTGGAACAGGCCAGAAATATCTTAGCTAACTCCTCAACCATTCGCCGAGTAGTTTTGATGTTATATAATCCGCTCAACGCAAAAACAAAAATCCAAATAGAACTGGCGATCAATAGAATGGGAAGGAAATTTCTGAAGGATAATTCATAAATCACCGGCCGGATATCAGTTAAAAAAGTTCCGAAACGCAAACCATGTGCTACTAATCCAGCTAAAAAAACAACCAAATAATCCAGAGGTACCAATATGGCGCTAAAAGTTAGTTCTGATTTATTCATGTTAGGCATTATAGTTAAATAGAGGTTAAAAAAAACCTCTATTTTGTGCCTTGAGTTTAGTCTATAAGCCGAATTCTGTCCCCCCACACCATTTGTCGTAATGATTTTTGTAAGTCCTAGTGCGATTAGCTAAATTTGATTCCATTGTTCAAACTAACCAACCTATTTCGACAGATGGTGTGGGGGTGATGATTATCTATCTTGTCCCGCAGACGCGGGATCTAGCAATCAACCCATCCCGCGTTTGCGGGATCTATTTGATCTTGCACCGGATAGGGTTTTTCACTCCGCACTGTTACCAATGTAGAGAGAGGATTCTTAGGCCCTCACTTTTCACCCTTGTCCCGCTGATGCGGGACGGTATTGTCTCTGTGACACTTTCCCTAGATTTCAAGATATTTAAAAACCTATAGGTACTTTTAAAGATCTTTCCATCCGGCCCGAGTTACAGGCTATCCATTCGACTCGGTCCCGCTTTCGCGTGACCTCGCTCAGGACAAGTCCCCTTTCTAGAGGGCCTGCCCCGAGCGAGCCCCCGATAGGGGGTAAGTCGAGGGGTGTTCGGACTTTCCTCCCCTTCGACTCACTCCTCACTGCGTTCGTCGTTCGCTCAGGGCGACGCCCATTTGCGGGCTTGTCCTGAGCGAGCTTGACACGTAGTGACAAGCGAGTCGAAGGAGTAATCATCCGACTAAACTTAAGGCAACTATATCGTAATATAAATCCAAAAATTGTCAACCAGGGCAGTTCTAAAAAACTGCCACCGGTCAACCACTTAAGAAAGGCTAAATAGATGGATTAATAGACTATTTTAACGCCACTAGCCTTTGGTATATCTATCCAAACACAAATTAACTTGGTTATCTATTAATCTATTTTTCATGGCGAGGAAAGTATAGTGGATTGATTAAAATTTTGCTCTAAGAGAATGAAAAAATCCACTCAAATAGTATTTAAGTGGACCCAAAATTTCCCTCTTAAGAGTGCGGAAACACTTGGAGATCAGGTATCAATGGTACCAATAAGGTCAAATACTAAACCCGCTAAGTGTTTCTTCTTCCCCTTTCCTTCCCAAAGATCGCGCTTTATTACTATCTCTGATAGATCAAAGCTCACCGGAATTAAAGCAATATTACGCCCCCCCTCTTTTTTGCTTTGACGATAGTACAATGGCACCCCAAGTGGGATCGCTTCACCCTTAGCTACAGCACTCTGAATTTCCGATAGTGCCTCAAACACATGGAGAGGCACATAGCCATGAATACGCATAATGAACACCTCCTTAAAGAACTATGCAACCACGATATCCTCGCGGCTAGAGATACTATGACAAATGGCATCTTTAGTATCAAAACAGGATAGCAGAAAACAAAATATAAGTCAAGCCTTGGTGTATTGATCCAAACACAAATTAACTTGACTATCAGCTAGTTTATTTTTTTCTCTGGGAATGTAATTATATTCAATTGATTTAAAACTCTGTCCGGTATTCCAGATTTTTACAAACAGTGCTGCCAGCCCTGAATCTTTAATTTTGTACTTGCGGTTGAGTTGCTGAACCACTATTTCACTATCTAAATGTAGTTTTAAAGTTGTCCCTTTTAACTGTCGAGCTTTTTCTAAAGCAAAGATTACTGCTTGATACTCCGCTTGATTATTGGTGGTTTCTCCGAGAAATTTGGAGTATTTACCGATTAACTTTCCTTGTTCATTAAAAATCACTACTCCCGCAGCTGCGGGACCAGGATTACCTCTCGCTCCTCCATCAGTATATATTTTTAGCAAGCTTTTCATTTTAAGATTTCTTAAATAAATAATCGAATATTTCTTTTTCAGTTAAAAGCTCGACGGGCGCTTTATTATCGGTTAGCACCGGGTAGCGGGAATCGGCTTTTATTTCTTCAAAACCTGAAATTACCTCGTTCGCCACCGGCTGCAGTATAGGATTATCAACGCTTTGCTTCATGCCTCCCAAATCTAGATTTGATTCTGAAGCCAAAACCAGCCAATTATATCCTTCACCAAGAGGAGAAAGATAAACATGGGCATAAACAGACTTAAGAGTCTGAAGAATCCGGTTCAAAAGTTCTGAATCCCGGCTTGCGGCATTGACATTGATTGCTAAAATTCCTTTTTCTTTAAGGTGACTTTTAGTGACATTGAAAAATTCTCTGGTGGTCAGATGAAAGGGAATGTAGATTTGTTGACTATAAGCATCAACGATTAAAATATCATACCGCTGGTTGGCTTTTTCCAAAAAAGCTCTTCCGTCAGATATATGAATTGATATTGGCTGCTGAGCTAAATCAAAATACTGCTGAGCGGCCTTAATGACGCCTGGATCAATTTCTACGGCGTCGATATTTAGAGAAATCCGATCTTGAAAAAACGCCAGGTATTGCCGACTGATGGTGCCGCCGCCCACTCCGATTAGCAAAACATCTTTTGCTCGGTTGGGATGCTCAAAATAAGGAAGCACCGAATAATCATCGTAGTAACTATTTACTAAAATGCTATTCGGATCATAAATAGATTGTAATCCCCATCCGTCGTTCACCCTTAGTTCATATCTTTTATCCTTTTTGATAATCTGGATAAATTGATATGGTGATTCTTTTTCATAAATAAGGCCGGCCACTGATTTAATATTATCCCCCTTCGTAACAAAATACAGCACGATGGGAATAAGAATCAGCAGAAAAAAGACCGGTTTTTTCTTTAATCCCCAGGCCGAGAAAAACAGCAGAATTAGAGCGGAAAGATAGATTGTTTCTTTAGTGCCCCAGAAAGGAATTAAGATAAAAGCGGATAAAAATGTTCCCACAATACTGCCCAGCGTGGAAAAAGCGTAAAGAGAACCGGCCGTCTTGCCACTGGATTTTAGATCAGAAATCATAATTCGAATGGCAAATGGGCTGACCATTCCTAAAAGAAAAACGGGAAAAAAGAAAAGTAGAATCATTGCCAAAAATGATCCGGCGATCAGAAAAGTGAGAAAGGAAAAATTAACAGCGGCTAACTTAGTATAAAGCTGGAACAGGAGAGGGATTAGACTGGTTAAAATGCCAGCCGCGATCAATAAATACATCAGATATTCAACATTAGGATGTTGATCCGCCAGCTTGCCTCCGATCCAATATCCTAAGGAAAGGGCGATTAGAATAGTTCCGATGATATTCCCCCAAACAAAAATCGAACTGCCAAAATAGGGAGCTAAAAGACGAGAGGCGGCCAGTTCAATCGCCAATACTGAAACACCCGCCCCGAAAACCACCAGGTATAAAAATATTCTTCGGGCTTTTTTGTTTTGGGGCGCCTTTTCCTTTTTTGACTTTAGGGCGTTCTTTTTTTTCATTTGTCAGATTTCTTAATATCAATAATTTTTATTTCCAGTTCGCGATTCCCGTTCCATTCATTCACTCCCACTTCAAATACGATATTAACTAAATCTCCAATTGATAAGCAATCGGCCCATGCTCCAAAATTAAATCCGATTGCTTTTTTGGCATTTCCATTCTGTTCCAAAAGCAACTTTAAGTGCTGGCCGTTTTCCCCCACTTTCTGCCAATCCAGCACTTGCGCTTGATAAGCAACAAAAAGCGGCTTGGGATTCGCTTCGCCAAAAGGATTGAACTTCTCTAGATAATCGTAAAACTCCCAGTCGACCTCTCCTAGTTTTACTTCTGCTTCAATTTCAATAAAGGGGGTTAGCTTTTTTTCTGCTAATTCCTGCTCGACAATTTTTTCAAAATCAAATCGGAATTTTTCCACCAATTCCACTTTTTTCAAAGTGAATCCGCAGGCCTGAGCATGTCCGCCCCAACGATCAAAATAGATTTGGGTTTTTTCTAATGCTTTCACAATGTTGAATTCGGCAACACTCCTTCCCGAACCGGTTACTCTTCCATTTTGTTCCGTTAAAATCAGTACCGGCCGGTAAAACTCATCCGCTATTTTTCCGGCCACCAATCCAATGATTCCTGCCGGCCATTCCTGACCAACGGCAAAAATCAACTTTTGTTCCTCGGTAAAATCTTGCAGTTGCGCTTTCACCTTCTGCATTAGACTATTGGTCGCCTTTTGTCTTTCTTGGTTGTTGAGGTGCAGCCGGCTGGCCAGTGCCTTTGCTGCTGGCTCTGATTCAGCGGTTAAAAGCTCAAAAGCAAGGTTAGCGTGGTCAATGCGGCCGGCGGCGTTGATGCGAGGTCCTATTTGATAGCCGATGGTAAAAGTGTCAATTCTTCCCCGCCTGGGATTGATTATTGATAATAGCGCTTTTAAGCCGGGCCGGCGGGTCTTTTTAAGCACTACCATGCCATATTTTACCAACGCCCGGTTTTCTCCCTTGAGCGGAGCGATGTCAGTGACGGTGCTAATCGCCACCAGATCCAAAAGCCATTTTTCGAAACCTTGAGGTAATGACTGCCGAGAATGTCTGGCCGCTTCCTTGATTAAAGCGGATGCTAATTTGAAAGCGATTCCGGCTCCTACTAAGAACTGGTAAGGATAGGTTTCCTCTTTCTGGTGGGGATTCAAGATCGCATAGGCCTTAGGAATATTTTCCGGAGGCGCGTGGTGATCAGTGATAATAACGTCAATCGAATGGGAATTAGCTAAATCGACCTCTTCCTGATTACTGATTCCACAATCGGTGGTAATAATTAAATTCGTTCCCTGGTCAGCCAATTCCTCAACCGTCTGCTTATTCATCCCGTATCCTTCTTTTTCCCGATGGGGCAGATAAATATCCACCGCGGCGCCTAGAGTTTTAAGGGTGTCATAAAGGATTACCGAACCGCATACGCCGTCAGCGTCATAATCGCCATGGACCACTACCTTTTCTTTATTCTGAATTGCTTTCCAGATTCGCTTTACCGCCTTTTTCATGTCTTTGAACAAATAGGGATCATGGGTATGCTTATCGTAATCAGGATTAAGAAATTCATCCACTTCTTCTTTTTCAGTAAGCTTGCGATTATATAGTAATTGCAAAACAACCGGAGGGATTTCCGGAAATTTGCTCTTAAACTCCAAAGGCGCTTTAGCCAAAACTTTCCATTCTTTATTCAAAGCTTTACTCGATCAGGGTATTTAGAAATTATTCCATCCACTCCGTTCTCGATCATTCGCTTGATTAGCTTTTTTCCGTTAACTGTCCAAGCGCTTACTCGGAAACCAAGTTTATGCAGCCTAGCTACAAAGCGCTTGCTGGCAAAAACAAAAAAAAGATTAATATGGTCTACTTGGGCATATCTTGCTCTTCGGATAATAATCTGTTTGCTAATAGGAAAAATGAGAATGTTTAGAAGAGCAAAGGGGATTATGCGCCAAGTTGTTTTAGTTGAATAATAGATTAAGGCGGTCTCTAGAGATGGTATTTTTCGCTTGACAATTCTTAAACTGTGCGGTTCGCTGGAGGACACGATGATTTCTTTCTCCATTCTGTTTTGGGCAATCAGCTCGGCCACTTGTTCTGCTGCCACGCCGCCTTTCAGCTCAACATCGATTTTTATCTTTCCTTTCAATTCATCAACCACTTCTTGCAAGGTAGGAATGGGCTGGCTTTTTGCTTTGGTCCGAGATTTTCTTATCTCCGCCAAAGTTTTTTCTTTGACTTTCCCTTTACCGGTGGTAGTCCTATTTAATGTTTCATCATGAATCACTATCAGCTGGTTATCTTTAGTTAAATGAACATCCAGTTCCACAAAGTCAGCGCCCAGTTCTACCGCCTTTTTAAAAGAAAGGATGGTGTTTTCTGGTTCGTATCCCCATGCTCCGCGATGTCCAATTTTTAGCACCATTTTAAACCAGCTCCCTCATGCTTTTAGTAATATCGATTCCGGCCAAACTCTGTCTGACCAACGGTTTTTCTTTGATGGAAAAAAGCTCGCTGTGGTAGGCTGGTCTTTTCTCTTGATAAAATATTCCAATCGGAATTCTTTCTCCCCATTCCTGTGCCTTCTTAAAAGCTTTTTCTTTATCATTAGGCTGGTAGCCTTCTTTCTGCAGATCATAAACCCGCTCATAAAAGTAGGGGAAGGTATTGAGCTTATTAAAAGTAACGCAGGGCTGCAGGATATCCACTAGAGAGAATCCCTTATGTTGAATCGCTTTAACCATCAAATCGGTCAGATGCTCCTCTTTTCCAGAAAACCCCCTAGCTACAAAAGTAGCCTCGGCTGTTAGAGCTAGGGCAATCGGGTTCAACGGTCGTTCCAAAACTCCTTCAGGAGTTGATTTAGAAGGCATTCCCTTTTGCGAAGTCGGAGAGGCCTGGCCGGTGGTAAGGCTGTACATTTCATTGTTATGAACCAGATAAGTTATATCGTGGTTCCCCCGGCAGGCATGGATAAAGTGGTTGCCGCCCTCTCCATAAGCATCGCCATCGCCGCTCACCGCAATAACCGTTAGCTCATGGTTAACCATTTTGATTCCGTTGGCCGGCGGCACCGGGCGCCCATGCAGACTGTGAAAAGCATAGGTACCGACAAAATTATTCTCATTTCCGGAACAGCCGATGCCGTAAGAAATTACCACTCTAGAGGGATCCAATTCTAATTTAGCAACGGCATTTTTTAGAGCCACCCAAATAGCATAGTTGCCGCAGCCCGGACACCAAGTTGGTTTATGGGGAGTATTGAGGTCTTCTGGTTTCATTTTTTAGGAATTAGTAATTAGTAACTACTTTTTAAAATTGTCCGTTAAATATTGATAAATCTCTGAGGGATAAAAGGGGCGGCCGCTGAACTTGAGTAATTTTCGATCAATTTCTATCCCGGTGAATTCCCGAATCAAAGAACCTAGCTGGGCCGTCGCATTGTTTTCAATCAATACCATTTTTTTGGCCTTCCTGATTACTTCCTTCACTTTTTCAGCCGGAAAAGGATAAACATACATTACATGTAAAAAGTTAACTCTGATCCTGTTTTTCTCAAACAGCTTCATTGCTTCGATAATCGGCCCTTTGGTTGAACCCCAGGCAATCAGGGTAAGATCGGCTTTGGCCGGGCCGTAGAGAATAGGGTCAGGAATTTCTAAAGCGACCTGATCCAGTTTTCCCAGTCTCTTTTCCATCATGCGGGCCCGGTTTTCCGCATCTTCTGAGGAATAGCCAAACTGATCATGTTCGTCGGAATTAGCGTTGAATATCCCGCCTTTTTGGCCTGGGATGGAACGAGGAGAAATTCCCGATTTAGCAAAAGCGTAACGTCTGTATTTTCTCATCTTCTGGAGCTGGGTATTGGTAAGCAGAGCACCTCGTTCTATCTTGATAATCTTGGGGTCAAAAAACTCCTGCGATTTATTGCTTTCTGCCAAGAACTTGTCCGAAAGAATAAAAACGGGCAGCTGGTATTTTTCCGCCAGATTAAAGGCGCTTTGCGTAGCATAGAAGGATTCTTCCACGTCTCCGGGCGCAATAATAATGCGGGGAAATTCTCCTTGAGCGGCATGGATCAAAAACCGCAGATCGGCCTGTTCAGTCCAGGTGGGCAGACCGGTGGCTGGCCCGGGGCGCTGGACTTCCGCAATCACTAAAGGCGTTTCGGTCATGCCGGCCAGGCCCAGCCCTTCGACCATTAAAGAAAAGCCGCCGCCCGAGGTACAGGTCATTGCCCGAACGCCGGCATAGTTGGCTCCAATGGCCATGGTAATGGCGGAAATTTCATCTTCCGTCTGCTTAACAATCAGATTGTGGTTTTTCTGCTGGGAAGCGAGGTAATGAAGAATGGGGGTGGCCGGAGTCATGGGATAGGCCGATATGAATTTGCACCCGGCCTGAATCGCGCCCAGAGCAATCGCTTCGTTTCCGGTCAAAACCATGCGGGGGGAAGATTTAAGGTGTTTTAATTGATAAGGATATTTGGCAACATCAAAATTTTGGGAGACATAGTTAAATCCAGCTTCTGCTATTTTAACATTCAGGTCTATCACTTCTTTTCCTTTTTTTTGAAAGGAGTCCTGAATGACGCTTTGAAGATATTTAAAATCGTAATTCAGTAAAGCAAAAGAGGCTCCCAGTGCTACGGAATTGCGCATTATTTCTTTGCCTCCGTTTTCTTTGGCCAATCTGGACAAAGGGACTGGGAAAAGTTGGCAGTTATTCTTTTTCAGGCTGGTAATCTCTATTTTTTTGTCTTCCTGTTCATAAATCACACCCGCTTGGTTTGATAATTCGTCTTTGTGAAAATCAATCGTATCCTGATTAAGCGCCACTAGTAAATTCACTTCCGATTGGGGAGAAAAAACTTCTTCTTCCGAAACGTTCACCTGATAAGTATTGTGCCCGCCGCGAATTAAAGAGGGGTATTCCGAATAATCAAATATTTGGAGTCCCCCTCTGGCGCAGGCTTTGGCGAACATTAAGCCGGAGGCCTTTATTCCGTAGCCGGCCTCGCCCGCTATCTTCCAGTTGAGATTATTAATGCTAATACTGTTTTGTTTCATAAATTCTCTTTCGGTTATCTTTTTAATCAAGAAAAATAAGCGGTTGTTCTAATCTTCTAATAACTGCTTTTAGAACCTCCTTATGGTTTTCATGCTTGAAAAGGCGATTAGCTTTTTCAAAACTGCACCAGCGGTATTGTTCATGCTCCTCGGATAGTTTTACTTCTTCATCAGTTATCCCTAAAAAGTAAGTAACGGTTTTGTCAAATATCTCTTTATCTCTTCGAAACCGGTAGTAGGTTTTTTTACGGAAATCTTTAACTAAACGAAATTTTTTTATGTTTGTTTCTTCCACTACTTCCCTTTTCAATGTTTCCAATAGATCTTCATTCTCTTCCCTTGTACCCTGGGGAAACTCCCATACCTTGGTCATTTTCTTAAAGACTACCAGTACCTTATTTTGGGCATTCAGCAAAACTATTCCTACACTTTCAATTTTCTGAAATTTAGACATTAACCATCCCCAGTTTAATCTTCCAAGGTGCTGATATCTCCCAAGGGTAAACCCAACTCTTTTGCTTTCAACACCCGGCGCATTATCTTGCCGCTTCTAGTCTTAGGTAGTTTATCCACGAATTCAACCTCATCGACAATGGCAATCGGGCCGAGGGTATTGCGGATGTGCTTCTTTAAGGCATCAATCAATTCATCAGAGGGTTCAAATCCTTTTTTCAGAATAACAAAGCCCTTAGCGCTTTCCCCTTTTATGGGATGAGGCTTGCCGATTACGCCTGCCTCTACTACCGCTTCGTGAGAAACTAGGGCACTTTCAATTTCCGCGGTGCCGATCCGGTGACCGGAAATGTTCATGACGTCATCGGCCCGGCCCTGAATCCAGAAATATCCGTCTTTATCCACAAAACCCATGTCGCCGGTGGTGTAGACATTAGGGATTTTTTCCCAGTAGGTTTCCAAATATCTTTCTGGATTGCGCCAAAGGGTGTTCAGCATGGCTGGCCAGGGATTATTTATGGCTAAAAAACCACCTTTTCCGACTGGCACCCGCTGGCCTTTTTTATCGACAATCGAAGCCTTAATACTGGGAAAAGGCCTGGTGGCGGAACCAGCTTTCAAGGCTGCGACAGGCAAGGGGGTAATCATAAACATGCCAGTTTCGGTCTGCCACCAAGTATCCATAATCGGGCATTTTTCCTGGCCAATCACTCTGTAAAACCAGCGCCAGGCTTCGGGGTTAATCGGCTCGCCTACCGAACCTAAAAGCCGCAGGGTAGCAAGATTGTGCTTTTTGGGCGGTTCATCACCATATTTCATCATCAGCCGAACCAAGGTCGGAGCGGTATAGAGAATGGTTATTTTATGCCTTTCGATCATTTCCCAGATACGGTCGTTTTCCGGATAATCAGGAACCCCTTCGTACATTATATTGGTAATTCCAGCCATTAAGGGACCGTAGATAATATAGCTGTGACCGGTAATCCAGCCTGGGTCAGCGGTGCACCAGTAGACATCATCTTCTTTGAGATCAAACACCCATTTAAACGTGCGATTAACTCCCACCATATATCCGGCGTGATCATGCACTACTCCCTTTGGCTTGGAAGTGGTGCCGGAGGTGTAGAGCACGAAAAGCGGATCATTGCCATCCACAATTTCCGTCTCTACATTTTCTTTTTCGTTTTGAGTGATATTCTTAAACCACAGATCCCGACCTTCTTTCATAATCGTCTCTTGATCAACGTTTTTAACCACAATCATATATTCAATAGAAAGGCAGTCTTCCTCCACAGCCTTGTCACAGGTTTTTTTTAGATTGACTATCTTTCCTCTTCTCTGACTGGCGTTGGCCGTTACCAGAAGCTTGGCCCCGGCATCATTGATTCGGTCTCTTAACGCCAGATAAGAAAATCCAGCATAAACTACGGAATGGATTGCTCCCAGCTTAGCGCAAGCCAGCATGGTAATGGCCGTTTCTGGAATGTTAGGAAGGTATACTGCTACCCGATCGCCTTTAGTGATTCCCAGTTTTTTAAGCGCCGCCGCGAACTTATTCACTTCTTGATATAGCTCACTGTAAGTAAGTTTTTGGATGCGGCCTCCCTCTTGTTCTGAGATAATGGCAATTTTGTCTTTAACCGCAGTTTTTTGGTGCCGCTCCAATGCATTTTGGAAAATATTGCATTTGGACCCGACAAACCATTTGTAAAAAGGCTTCTTGCTGTCATCTAGAACTTTTTTCCATTTTTCGGCCCATTCCAAATCTTCGGCCGCTTCGGCCCAAAACGCTTCCGGATCACTTTCGGCCACATGAATTGCTTCGTCCCAGTCTTTGACCGTTGCATTTTCTTTCATTGCTGCTGAAGGATAGTAAAATTTAGTTTCTTCGGTAAGAACTTCCGTTAACCCCTCTTCTTTATTTTCTCCCCCCGAAGCGGACTGCTTGTTTTTATCCGTCATGGATCTCTTTTTAATAGTTAACTATCAAAATTTATTTTTTGCCGCGGACCATTTCAGTAATCCTCCCTGAGCGCCGATCTTCTGAACCAGGGAAGCGGTATTGATCATTCCTAATTTAATGGCTTTTCTGACATCACCTTTGCATTTGACCAAGCCAGCCACGAAAGATGAGCCGAAGCAGTCTCCCGCACCAGTGGTATCCACCACCGGAGCGCTGATGACTGGGGAGTAGAAATTCCGCTGTCCATTATAAGCAAAGGCTCCTTTTTTTCCTTGAGTAATAACCACTATTTTCGGACCCCATTCCTTGATTATTTTAATCAGTGTTTTAGGATCATTTATTCTTTTAGGCTTAAACCCAGCGGACAAAACCAGTTCGATCGCTTCATCCTGATTAATTAGTAAGACCTCAGTTGCTTTGAGTACCCTTAGTAGTTTTTTTTGTCCGGCCAGAAGTTGAGTTTCGCCCGGATTCCAGGCTAAGCGCACTTTTTTCTTGTTGACTAAATCAATAATGGCGTCAGCGGTTCTTTTCCAGTTTTTTCCAGTTAAGGAAGAAACGTAAAGCCACTGGGCATTTAAAAGCTTTCCGACGTTATGGGGAAAAAGCAGATTGTTATTTGCCCCGCGGTACAGAAAAGCCACGTGGTCTTTGGTTCTTTCAGTAATGGTAATAAAAGAAAGACCAGTTGAAAGTTTGGGGTCGCGGTGGACAAATTCCGTGGCGACTCCTTCTGCTTCTAGGTCTTTGATAATAGAATCCCCTTCCCGATCCTGGCCGACCACTATCCAGCAAGCCGTCTTTAAACCTAGCCGGGCGAAAGAAACAGCGGTATTGCAGCCGCCGCCGCCTAATCCGAAAAACACCTTTTCACTGATTATTTTGGCACCATATTCAAATCCTAACAGCTTTTGGCAGGTTAGGTCACGGGGCGTTTCAATTATCCGGCCCGAATTAGTATAGAAAATTATGTCGCGAGTCGATCCGCCGAGGGTAATGACATCGTAGATTTTTCTTTTCATGCTGGTTATATTTTAGCAGAATTAGTGGAAAATGATAAATTAGGAGGTTAGCTTGTCCGCCCGACTCGCTTTGCGATTCGAAGCGGACGGGTAGCTTCTTAGCTTATTAGGCGTTAGCTTTTTAGGAGAAGTCCCCTCATAAACAACTAAGAAGCTAAAAAGCTAATTCCTAATAAGCTAGATCAAACTTCTTCCGGTCATTTCAGCTGGTTTTTCAATACCCATTATTTTTAGAATAGTCGGGGAAACGTCAGCCAAAATTCCCATTGGATGCAAAACACTCAGATCCCGGGAGGACAATATGCTTTGACCCTCCCAGTTTTTTCCGATTAAGACAAACGGGACTGGATTGTTAGAATGCTCTTTATTAATTTCTCCGGTCTGAGCGTTCATTACCTCTTCTGCATTGCCGTGGTCAGCAGTAATAATCGCCACTCCCCCTTTATCTAAGCTGGCTTCCACTACCTCTTTTAAACAATTATCAATGGATTCAACTGCCTGAACCGTTGCCTTTAAATTACCGGTATGACCCACCATATCGGCATTGGCAAAATTAGCTACGATCAATTGATACTGACCGCTTAAGATTCCCTGGACCACTTTTTCTTTAATTCCCCGAGAAGACATTGCCGGTTTTTGATCGTAACTGGAAACGTGCGGCGAAGAAACCAGGGCCCGGTCTTCTCCGGGAAAGGCGCTCTCTTTTCCTCCATTAAAGAAAAAAGTGACGTGGGGATATTTTTCGGTTTCCGCAATGTGCAGCTGTTTTAATCCCTGATCCGAAATTACTTTGGCCAAAGGACTGTTTATTTCTTCCGGCGGGAAAGCAATGGCTCCCACCGGCAAATCCTTTTCATATTTCGTCATGGTAACAAAAAAAAGATTTCTGAAGGTGCGCGGCCTTTTGATTTTTTCAAAACCGGGCAGAATGAAAGTTTTGGTCAGCTGGCGAGCCCGGTCCGGACGGAAGTTAAAAAAGATTATCCCGTCATTCTCTTCTACTTTAGAGACGGGTTGGCCATTTTCCGTTATGACGGTAGGATAGAATTCTTCATCGTAAACTTCCTTAGCATAAGATTCCCGAATGGCTTTAATTGGATCTTCCCTCTTATTCTCCGATTCTCCTTCACTGATTGCGAAATAGGCCTTTTCTACTCTATCCCACCGGTTATCACGATCCATCGCATAATACCTTCCGGAAAGCGAAGCGATCTTGCCGATTCCCAGCTCACCAATTCTTTTCTGTAGCTGCTGGATAAAATCTTCCGCGCTGTCCCGAGGAGCATCGCGGCCGTCTAAAAAAGCATGCACAAACACTTTCTTTAATCCGCTGCCCTTGCATAATTCCAGCAGAGCGTAGAGGTGCTCCGAAGAACTGTGCACTCCGCCATCAGAAACCAGTCCCATCAGGTGCAGAGTAGATTTATTCTTTTTGATGTGCTGGATCACTTTTAAAAATGCCTCGTTTTTGTAAAAACTGCCATCCGCGACGGCTTTGGTGATGCGGGGGAAATATTGATAAACAATCCGGCCGGTTCCTAAACTCAAATGACCCACTTCGGAGTTACCCATTTCTCCCCAAGGCAGGCCAACCATTTCCCCGGATGACTGAAGAGCCATGGTAGGATAAGTAGTCACCAGTTTGTCAAAAAAAGGAATGTTGGCCAAACTAATCGCATTGCCTCGGCGAGGTGGAGCGATTCCGAATCCATCCAGAATAATTAAGGTTACGAGGTTGGGAGTCGTCATCTTATTTACAAGTAGCTTGTGGTTCTAATGGTTATTTTCATTTAAATTGATTCAAAAATCTTCAATTTTCAATTCTCAGTTTTCAGTGAATTTCCAATTTTCAATTATACAATTAAATCCTTGAAAATTAAGTAATTGAAAATTAATTGGAAATTGCTAAATTGTAAATTGAAAATTATATTACAATGAAACTATCTCGCTTCTCATTGCATGTTCCTACCTACAAGCTAACACCCTAACTTCCTACGAGCTAAAGGAGGCTTTGGCATTTCATCAGCTTCGGCTTTTCTATTTTCAAAATATCAAGGATGGTCGGAGCGACATTACCAAGTATTCCTTTGGGTAGCTGCTTTTTGCTGGTAAGCTGGCGGCTATTACTAACAATAATCAAAGGCACCTCTGAAGAAGAATGCTTGGTATCCACTTCGCCCGTCGCCAGGTTAATCATTTCTTCGGCATTACCGTGGTCAGCGGTGATAACCACCGTTCCTTTCTGCTTTAATACTTCCTGGACAATCCTTTTAAGGCACAAATCGACAAATTCTAGGGCAACAACGGTGGATTGCAAATTGCCGGTATGGCCCACCATGTCCGGGTTGGCAAAATTGAGCGCTAAAAAATCATACCGCTTTTCTTTAAGTTTCTTCAATGCAATAGTAGTTATCATTCCCGCGCTCATTTTCGGCTTTTCTTCAAAATGCTTCACTGAAATAGAGGGAATAGTAACTCGTTCCTCTCTTCCTACTGGTTGAGCATATCCTCCGTTGAAAAAATAAGTCATGTGGGCATATTTTTGAGCCTCAGCAATATAGATCTGATGCAAATTACTCAAAGCCATAGGCAGGGTATCTTTGACCTCAATCGAGGGATAAGCCGTTAACACTCCCTCCAAATCCGGTCCGAAATCGGTCATTACCACGAACTTAATGTCTTTAAGCACTTTCTTTCTTCGGAAAGCGCCGGGGTTTTTGGCATTGAAATCTTTTTGAACAAAAGGCTTGGTTAACTGGCGAGCCCGATCAGACCTTAAGTTAAAGAAAATAACAGAGTCTTTGTTATTAATGGAACTAAGGGGTCGATGATCAGAAGTGATCTTAGTGGGAGAAATGAATTCATCGGTTTCTCCCCGATTATAGGCTTGCAAAATGGCTTTACTGGGACTAGAAGCCTTGAGACCTTCTCCTAATATCAAGGAATTATAGACTAGTTCGGTAACCTCCCAGTTTTTGGTTCGGTCTAAATAATATCTTCCTAAAATAGAGGCTACTTTTTCCTGGTTTTTCAGTTTTTTCTCCAGTTTTCTAATCAGCTTGATTGCGGCATAACGGGCCGAATCGCGACCATCAGTAAATAGATGAAGAAATACTGGTCTGATTTTTCGAATTTTTTCCAATTGTAAAAGGGCTTCCAGATGATCCGGGCTGGCGTGCGGACACTGGTCATCGGAAAGAATCCCTAAAAGATGCAGATGCGATTTGCGACGCTGCACATGGCCGATTGCTTCAAGAAAAGCAGGATTTTTAAAAAAAGTTCCGTCTTTGATGCTTTTAGAAATAATTACGGAATCCTGGTTCACGATTCGCCCTGCCCCCAAATTCATGTGTCCCGCTTCGGAATTTCCGTTTTGTTTAAGGGGCAGGCCAACATACTGGCCGGAAGCTTTCAGGGAAGTATGAGGATATCTTTTCCAAAGCCGGTCCATTATTGGAGTTTTAGCCAGCCAAATTGCATTGCTTTTAGAAGGAGGCGCGATTCCCCAACCATCCAGAATAATCAGTACAAGAGGGGTATTTTGAGCTTTACTATTAGTTTTTGTCTTTTTTACTATAGGCATTGTTTTTATTATCAAAATTCTAAATCCGAAGTATTAAATTCTAAACAAATCCCAAATTCTAAATCACAATTTTTAAACTTATTAGAGGAATAGCTGTTTGGAATTCGGAACATTGGAATTTAGATATTGTTTATGATTTCGAATTTATGATTTCGAATTTTATCAAAACCGCTTTAATAAAGTTCTCTTAACTATCTATCAAGTTATAACTATGAATTAATCATACTAAATTCTTTTTCAATCTCCATCAGCCGGTTGTATTTCACTACTCGCTCGCCTCGGGAAAGGGAGCCGGTTTTGATATACTCGGCATTCACGGCTACGCTTAAATCAGAAATAACGGTATCGGATGTTTCGCCGGAACGGTGCGAAATTACAATCCGGTAGCCGTTGTCTTTGGCCACTTGGATGCATTTCAGCGTTTCGGTTAGAGTTCCGATTTGATTCAACTTGATCAGAATCGCATTGGCAATTGACTGATCAATCCCCTTTTTCAGCCGCTCAATATTGGTTACAAACAAATCGTCGCCCACCAACTGAATTTTATCCTTCAGTTTTGCGGTTAATTTCACCCAGCCATTCCAGTCGTCTTCTGATAAACCGTCTTCTAAAGAAATAATCGGGTAGTTCGCCAGCCAATCTTCGTACATTTTAATTATCTCTTCAGAAGAAAGACTTAGATTTTCCAGTTGCAGGAAATATTTTTCAGCCTCTGATTTATAAAATTCCGAAGCAGCAGAATCAAGCGCCAACGAAACATCGCTGCCAACCGTATAGTTGGTTTTGCTGATGGCTAATAGAATCAGATCCATCGCCTCTTTATGGCTATTCAAGTGAGGAGCAAAGCCTCCTTCATCTCCTACTGACACAGGCAAGTTTTTAGTTTCTAATACGCTTTTTAAAGAATAGAAAATCTCCGCGCCCATTCGGATTCTTTCCTTAAATTCCGCCGCCCGCGGAACAATCATAAATTCCTGAATATCCAGCCCACTGTCAGCATGCTTCCCGCCATTAATTACATTCATCATCGGCAGAGGAAACTGATATTCGCCCTTAATAGAAGTCAAGGATCGGAGGTACTGGTAGAGCGGCGCTCGCTGGGAGGCGGCGGCGGCTTTAGCGCAAGCCAGGGACACTCCTAGAATGGCGTTGGCGCCCAGTTTGGCTTTGTTTTCCGTTCCATCCAGCTTAATCATTTTCTGGTCAATTTCTTCCTGCTTTTCTACTCCCATTCCTTCAATGGCTGGAGCCAGCTTAGTGTTGACGTTCTCCACCGCTTTCAACACTCCCTTGCCGCGATAGCGGTTAGGATCATTGTCTCTTAGCTCTAAGGCCTCATAAGTGCCGGTGGAGGCACCGGATGGAATCGAAGTTATTCCGCAGAAACCATTATCGGTAATAGCTTTAACTTCTACGGTGGGATTGCCCCGGGAATCTAAAATTTCCAAGGCCTGGATTTTCTTAATTTTGGAAGACATAAGATTTAAATTACTAATTAGCAGGCGAAACGCTCCTCGACTTTGCTCGGAACAAGCCGGCGTTTCGCTTTCGCTTTATTTATTGGGCAACAATTCCACGGCGGGTAGTTTTTTGCCGGCTAAAAATTCTAAGCTGGCGCCGCCGCCGGTGGAAACATGAGAAAATTTTCCTTCTAACTTGAACATTTTTACAATTTTCTCGGTGTCTCCTCCGCCGATTATTGAAGTGGCTTTGCTTGCCACAATGGCTTCGGCTACCGCCTTGGTTCCTTGGGTGAATTCTTCTTCTTCAAAAAGACCCATTGGTCCGTTCCAAAAAATGGTGCGCGCCTGGCTAATCACTTTTTGAAACAGCTTGCCTGTCTTGGGGCCAATATCCAAATAAGTCCATCCTTTGGGCAACTGTTCTCCTTTTTCCAAATCAACCAATTGATGCTTGGTCGGCTCTGCTAAAGAATCGGCGGCCACTAAGTCGAGCGGCAATTGCAAAAAGTCAAGATTAGGAACATTGATTAGCGAAGGTTGTTTGGCCGCGGCCTTGGCTAAAATGTCTTGGGCAATTTCTACCGGCAGCCGCGGCTCGCCCTGGGCAATGGTTACTGGTTCGTCTTCAATAAAAGAGTTCTCGATGGGAATATTTTTGGCTTTCAAAAAAGCATTGGCCATGGCGCCGCCGATCAAAAGACCATCCGCTTTCTCAATGAGATTAATGGTTGTTTCCAGCTTATCGGATAATTTCGCTCCGCCCAGCACCACCACAAACGGCCGCTCAGGATTTTTCAGCAGACCAGATAGAATTTTTAACTCCTTTTCCACCAGGAATCCGGCCACCGCTTCTTTTTGCTTCAGAATGCCGGTGGTGGAAGAATGGACCCGATGAGACTGGGCAAAGGCGTCAAAGACGACGAGTTCGCCTAAATCAGCCAGCTGCTGGGCAAAAGCCGGATCCTCTTTTTCTTCTTCGGGATGAAAGCGGACATTTTCCAGCATGATAATTTCGCCCGGCTGCATTGCTTTAACCGCTTTTTCTACTTCCGGTCCCACGCAGTCATCCATTTTTTTAACCGGCCGGCCTAAAATTCCAGAAAGCTTTTCCGCCACAGGGTTCATCCGATATTCTTCTACCACTTTTCCGCCCGGCCGTTTCAGCCAGGAAAGAAGGACTAAACTGCAGTTTCTTTCTAAAAGATATTCAATGGTGGGTAAGGTAGCCCGAATTCGGGCGTCATTCTTAATAACCATTTTGCCATCCTGATTCTTAGGAGTGATATCATAAGCCACACGCAAAAGGATTCGCTTTCTCGAAACATCAATATCTTTAATGGTTTTCTTATTAAAAGAATCTTCCATTTTTTAAAAGCTAATAATTAGCTTAATAATTTTCCCCTGATTGGCTTGGGGATATCTGAATATTTTCAAATTAATTATAATAAATTTTTACGAATTTGTCAGCTTAATTTGAAGTGGATAAGTCTTGTCTTGTTCTTAAAATAGTTATAACTGGAATATCGATAGTCGCCCTCCAATTCTACACAGCCATGCTTTACTGGATTGTAATGGATATAATTGAAGTAAGCCCAGAAATCCTTTTTAGTTCTGACACATACATCCCAGTAATTCCACCATATTTTTCTGCCTCTGGCATTATCATTACTATTTAACAAATAGGAGCTGTCACTATTAATGAATCTTATTAAATTGCTTAACTTAACACCTTCATGCAAAGTAAAAAGTAAATGATAATGATTAGCTAATACAACCCAAGCATGTAACTCGATACAATATTTTTTAGCCGCCGCTTTTATTCTTTTTTCTAATAAATCCAATTTGGCGTTGCAATTGAACAATTTTTTTCTCTTAATTGTTCGAGATGTTACAAAATATATTTTTTCGTCAAGATACAAATGAAATGGAATGTGTTTTTTATATTCGTTTGTAAACATATGAATTATTAAATAAAAAAGGCGATCATTTGAGAACGCCCAATTTATTTTATTGCTTAACTTAATAGTAACACCTAGACTCTAAGATGTAAAGCTTAAGCTTTTGAGGATAAAAACTAAAGTTTTATATACCGAATCATTTTTACTAAGCTAAACGACTCGGTTTGTAATGCTTCAGCATTACCACCCAAAGCTTAAGCTTTTTTTGTTAATCACAAATACCGCTCAAAAAATCCCAGCACTTTGTTTTTGTAGATTTTTTTATTCTGAAAATAGGCCTCGCCGTGGTCTGCGCCATTCACCTGCCATAACTCCACCGGACCTTTAGCCGCCTCAAAGATTTTTTTGGACTGTTCTAAGGGGATTTGCTTATCTTGATCGCCGTGAATCAGCAATAAAGGAGTAGTACTATTTTCGGAGGCGGCTAGCGGCGACACTTGGCTGAAATCAAACTTAAGAAAAATCCGGGACCACAGTTTAGTGGACCAAATCAGCGGTTTCTTTAAAATTGAAAATTTCTTAAAGAGGATATCTGCTAGATCATCCAAAGTGGCATAAGGACTGTCCGCCACTACTGTCTTGATTTCCGGAATATCCCCGGCTCCCATAATGGCTACGGCTCCTCCCAAAGAAAATCCCATTACTCCTATGCTTTGCGAATCAACATCGCTTCTGGTTTTAAGATATTCCACTGCCGCTTCCAGATCTTTCTGTTCCTTCCAACCCAAAGTGGTGTAGCGGCCGGCGCTTTCCCCGAAATAGCGGAAATCAAAAAAAAGCAGGTTGTAATTATCATGCAAAAAAAGCGCCCAAGTAAGCACATCTCCTTTTTCTGCCGGATAGCCATGAAGGATAATGATTGTTTTGGTAGAAGATTCACCAGCCGGTAAAAACCATCCCTTTAAATTAAGACCATCTTCCGTTTTAAAACTGACCGCTTCGTACTGATAGCCAAAATCCTGGGGAGTGCTATAACCTTTGATTCGAGGAGGACGAAGGGAAGTATAAAAAGCAAAAAAGGATACCACTAGGGCCCAGCCAATGATAATAATTACCAGTTCTAATAGTATCTTAAGCATAAAGCGTTTTGCTTTTTTTGAATTGTTTTGGGAAATCTTTCCCATTTAATTTTTTATTTGAGAAAGGTTAAATTTAAGCAGAAACTAATTATCTACAATTAATTACAGAAGCTGAAAAGAATCGGTTATCTGATTCACTTCGGATTGCGTTTCGGAATCAGCTATACCGCCTATCTCGTAAACCTTATTGCTATTATCCAAATAGACATCAAAACTGGGATTATTCGCATCGCCCATCGTGGCGGTTGTTCTCTTGACCCCGCTCAAGCCATTAATTGTTACGTTTTCTTCGGAAAGAACTTGAACATCCAAGTTCTGATCACGGCAAGAAAGCCATTCCGACAAAGAATCCCCGGTTTGTTTTTCTAGAATATACACTTCTAAAGTAGAACTCCCCTTCGTAATTTTAAAATCCTGCACGAATTGCCAAGTAGGGGGATAACTAATCATAAAATTGCCAGTCGGACTTTGATAATCAATAAGGTCGCTCGAAACGGCTTTATCCCATTCAAAATCAAAAGGATCAATATTGTTCACGCTCTGCCCTGCCGTTACCTTTACAACAATTAGCTCGTGTGACATGCATTCTACCTCCATACCGCAAACTACCGCTTGAGTATAGTATTGTTTATAAGCGGGCAAACTAGAGAGTGTCGCATAAACGTGATAAGTGCCTTCTGGTAGAGCTAAACGATATCCTTTGCCATAAACATATTTGTTGTCGGAAATCTGGTCAGTACAGTAAACCTTTTGGGTAGCGGTGTTATCAGCACAAACAATCATGTCAGCCGGAATTTCTTCGCTGGGATAGCTTAGTGAACCCTCAATAGTTCCCGTTATACCCTCATTTGTTAAGTTACCGGGACTGTTATTTACGTTTTCGTTTGAATTGCCGTTTTGATTCTGAACGCTGGTATTGTTATTACCTACTACACCATCATCCTGATTATTAAGAGCAATGATCACAATCGCACCGCCCGCTATGATCAATGCAACAATAATCAGAACAAGGCTATTATTACTTAGTTTTGACATATCATTAATTGTTAATGCTTAATGCGAGCGTACCTCGACTATGATATTATTTTATGGCAAGGCAGGCGCATTGAGGAAACGCCCGAGGAAACGCGCCTCCTTTCCATTAATTCTACTGCGTAAGCTTTACATAATCAACATAGATTTTATCACCACTACCGGAGTTACCATTCACAATCGGATCAATCCTCAACCCATAAATAGTTCCCCGCCAATTACTACTGCCGCTGTACATGTTTACTGTGTATTCTCTTTGCACGCCATCTTTAACGACCGGCCCGAAAGTAACCGAATTGCCTGAGAAATTCATCGGATCTAAGGTTTTAGAGAAGTAGATCGTACCGGTATCATTCCCTCCGCCGTAAGCAGAAAATCTTACCTTAATCTTTTTGTAGGTTGTAGCATTGATTCCCTGAAAACGAGGACTGCGCATGCCCGGATCAGAGGCCGGATTCTGAATCCACTTGCCACCCAATCCCTGATTCACCCCTAAGTCTTCCGCTCGCTGCAACCACCATCCTTCCGGCGTGGTGTTAAAATTCCATTGGGTCCAATTGGTATTGTAACCACTGTTATTATACCACTGATTTACCGCAAATCCAGTGTAATTTGAGATTGGCGCTATCTGAACGCTATTAGAGTCACTGGTCCCATAGCGGTATTGCTGAAAATGCAGATGAGGACCGGTACTTTGACCGGTATTGCCTGATTTGGCGATATTAACTCCGGCATAGGCATAAGTACCTTGGGATTTAAGAATGGAATTAAGATGAGCGTAGCGACTTTTATAATTTTCGGGGTGGCTTAAAATCAGATAATTCCCCCAGCCGCCGTTGTAACCGTAAGAAACGGTAGAAATGGTTCCTTCTCCCGAAGCGTACAAATTAGTATTGGTTGCCATACCAAAATCTACTCCCTTATTGCCTAACGAATTCCCCCCAGTATGTAAGTTGGTCACCTTGTAAGATCCAGAGTAAGGAAGGTGGGTAGAAGTAGCAAAGGCCCGGACCGGATTAACATTTACAATAAGCAACCCCAAAGAAAATGACACCGCCACTAAAATAATTAGTGCTTTTTTCATATCATTATCGGTTAATAATTATTGAATTTGGAAGGAATTGATTATCCCTTCTAATTCGTTTTGAACGGCTATATCCTGAGGACCGGCAATTTCATAGATTCTATTTTCGCTTTCAAGATAAATATCGAAGCTGGGAACATTAGCATCACCCAAAGTGCCAACTACTCTTTTGACTGCAGACAGTCCATTCAAATCAATTGCTTCTTCTGACAAGATCGGAATATCTGTGTTTTTTTGATCCAATTCCGAAAGCCAGGAATCAAGCGTGGCAGAATCCTGCTTCGCCATAGCATAAACTTCTACAAACGTACCGCTGGTCACTTTATCTCCCTTGAAGTTAAGATTAGAGGAAGATATTTTTACGTGACCAACTGGTGAAGCTTGTGAAACATAAATACTCCAATCAGAAGGATACTGAAATTTGTATCCGAATTCCGGATTGGAATATTCCTTCAGAGAATTGGTTGCGGAATTATCCGCTGATTTACTTTCTTCGCTGGCTTGAAAAGCGGCATTGGTTAGTATGGCACTGGCCGTCAAGCCAACGATTAGAAAAGCAGCGATTAATAATACTTTTTTCATAGTAGTAGAGATTAATAATTAAGCTGTTAATTATTAGCTCTTCTGTTATTCTCTATCGACCTTTATTGGTTAGAGATTTGTATTTTTGGTTATCCCCATTTTTATGTGCCGTCGGCTCAATCGGTTTACCGCTGATCCTGCTGAAAAAAACAAAAACGAGCCGTCTCTGTGAGGACGCCCGTTTATTGATTTTATGTTCTGTATTTCTATTTTAGCATATCATGCTAACAAGTCAATAATATTCTCAATACCTAAAAACTAATTTCCTACCTTCCTAACTTCCTATTTAATCGGCAATTCAAACCTGAACGTAGAACCCTTACCTGCTCCTTCGCTTTCCACCCAGATTTTTCCTTGATGGGCATCGATAATCTTGCGGGCAATAAACAAGCCCAGGCCCGAGCCGTCTGGGGAAAGCCGTGAGATGCCGGAGCCGCGCACGAATTTGGAAAAAAGCTTTTCCGCATTAGTCGACTTACGATAATTTTTCTAGACTTTGGTAGGTTTGTTTAAAATTTGTCACAAAAATTTTTTACATTCCGTAAATAATTCTGTATCATAATAATAGGAATTATATTCTTAATTAGATAGAAATTATGAATATTACGGAGATTGCTCAAGTACTTACACATTATAATGGTAATGTAGATGAAATCCGTGTTATACAGTATTTTAAAGCGGGTTTCATTAATGACGTGGTTTTACTTGAAGTATTCAAAGAACGTTTTGTACTAAAAAAAAGAGTCGGTGAACAAGAAAAAATTTTAGAAAAAAATGCACAACTTGTCGCTCATCTTGCAAATAGAAAATTTCCTGTTACGTCACTAATAAAAACTATAAGAGGGAAAAGCAATGTTATCGGTAGAGACCAGGTTTCATATGAACTCTATTATTATGTTAAAGGTATTGCATCAGGAGAAGTTAAATTTAGAGATGAAAAAATCAAAAAAGCCGCAAAACTTTTTTCAAACATCGATCGCGAATTAAAAAATCCTACAGCTCGGTTGCCACGTTTTCCTAAAGCGAAATTTTTTATTTATTCAGAAATTATCCAAGGCTTAAAAGCTTATAGAAAGAACTTGGCAGGCGCCCGGACATTCGAAAAACAGCGTTTATTTAAATTCGCTGATCAATCAATTAAACGTCTTCAAAAAGATCCATTTAAATTTAATTTTGAACGGCTACCGTACCAAATCACTCATGGGAGCCTTTCTGACAATAACATCATCGTAAACCGGGATGGAGATATTAAAGCAATCATTGATTGGGATAATATTCGCATGCGGCCGCGCATTCACAGCGTCGCGCAACAAGCATTAAGCTTTTCTGGCAGTTTCAAACACACAAACTTTTTAAATAATTTTGTTACGTACCTGGAATATTATATTAAGCAGAACCCTCTTTCGCGGAAGGAACTTATCGCTATTCCTGATTTACTAGAATATCGTGCGTTGAACCGTCTGTGGATTTTTGATCATTATCTTAATAAAGGTCAAAAAAAGGCACTCAACGCTATCAAAAAACTTACTGAAGCCGATAAGTGGCTTCAAAAAAATAAAACTTTAATGCAAAATACCTTAGATGGAATCGAGCTCAGCTAATGATTCATCCTTCACAAGCGCCCCCTCCGCAAGTGCCTTCTGTAGGCGTTCTTCGTTAAAAAAGATGTAGTTTTTATAGAACTCTTGTAAACGACCTTTTTGATATTCTTCGAGGTATGTGCGCCAATGCGTGCCATAATCTTTATGGCTGCGATAAAGTACATTTTTTTCAAACACAGTCGCAGCCCTTTTCACCTTCGCCTTGAATTGTTCATAGTTCCTGAATGAGAATTCACGGACGATACATTCTTCTTTTGAAACTTTTCGGGTAACTCTATTAGGAAAATGAACGGTGTGATTACCCGCCATTATATCAATGTTTTCATTAATCGGACGAAATGCTACTTTTGCTCTTGCTAAGCTATGCTCATTTTCGCCAATCCCAGTATTAAAACCAATCCATTTTCCATTTTCACGATAACGCATTCGATGATATATTACGTTTTCATTAACATTGTCATTCGCTGTTGGAAAATATTGGTACCGGCAAATCTTTAAAACGTTAACGTCGTAAGGGACTTGTTCTAAGAATCTTTTAAGACCGTTGCGATGAGACCAAAATTCGTCAGTATCTGAAACGATTATCCAGTCAGGATTGTGTTTCTTGAAAGCAATTTTTGCCATAGCATCCATCTGCTCTTTTTGGAGAAAGACGCCGTTATCATAGAAACATTCTGCAATTCCCATATTTTCATATCCTTGCATCACTTCTCTAGTATTATCCTCCGACGAACTGTCAGTAATTAAAAAGAAATCCACTCCTTGTTTATAATGGAAATCAATATTCTGACGAAGGAGTTCGCCTTCGTTACGCGTAAAAATGATTTCAACAATTTTCATGAGTATAGTACCGCTTTAATAAGTGCTTTTTCCATTCCCAGAGGAAACCGTTGAGCTCTGATTTCATTTTTATCGAGCCATATGAATTTAATACTATCGCCATACTCTTTCGATACAAACGAAATTGGTTTCGGTAATACAAAAAGAAATCCAATATAAACATGGTGTTGTTTTTTATCACTAGAAAAATATGTCCAAGCATGCACCAGAGGAGGTTCTTTATTGAAAGTAAAGTCTAGTTCCTCATTGAGTTCTCTTTTTAATGCGCCCAAAATATTCTCTCCAAAGTGGAGGTGTCCTCCAGGAAGATCACGGATGCCTTTTTTTGTTTTATAATACAAAACCCTATCCCCTGATCGGAAAAGCGCCTTTACTGCTATTTTAGAATACTTTTTTTGTGAATCGGTCATATTGTTTGAGTTTATCAAGGAAATCAGACGGTTTTCTTAATTCCATTTTACCATTGATAAGTAGATCATACAATTGACGATTTTTGAAAATCGCTTGTTTTTTCCGCAGAGTTAAGTTAGATATATTTCGTACAATATGCCAACCGGTAATATTAAGCAAGGGTATTACTTTGGCTCCATTCGCAATGAGTTTTGCTCCCAAGAATGTATCTTCATACCATGATGCCACGAATCGAGGATCAAAGCCACCAACCTTAAGAATATTCGTTTTTCGTACAGCCATACTGGAAGTTAAAACCATATGTGGTAATGTCCAGATTCCAATTATTCGTCCTTTTCCGAATTCGAGGAAATTGTCAGACTCTTTCAAGAGGTAATAAGTTTTTCCAAACACCTCAGAAGAAATTCGTGGGTATTCCTTTTTCCATGCAATAGGTATATATCGTTCATACCGAAAATCTCGTTTAGGATCTGCAATTTTTCGTTTTCGGATCTTAAAGTAACCTTTTAAAATATGTTCTCTATAACCAATGCTAATATTATTAGAATGAGTAGGATGGCAGCGACTGTGCTCGTATACAAAATTATTCGGTACAATCATGTCAGCATCGAGAAAAATTATAACATCATTATTACTCCAACGTAGCCCGACGTTGCGAGTAATAGACGAGCCAACATTTTTATTCAAACGGTAACAATGAATAGGGAACTTTGTTTGCGGGAATCTTTTTCTATCTAATGATTTTTTTGAGTAATCGTCAACAATAATCACTTCAAAAGGAGGTGCATTTTTCTGTGTCTGAAGAGAATTAAGACAAAAGTTTAATACATCCATTTGATTATAAACAGGGATAATAATTGAACAGGCATTACAAACCAAACCATTTTGGATTCTTTTTATTGATTCATGAAAGTTATTATTGCGTCGTAATAACTCTTCTTTGATAGTTTTTATTGTAATATCCATAGCCATGTCCAAAATATCTAATAAGATCAAAGAATATGAAAATAGGAAGTCTAAAGATTGAAACTACTGGCACGAACTGTTTACATGACTTCCTTATAGTCTTCCAAAAAAACAGGAAATAGCAGAATTTATTCCAAAGAGAAAAATTAGGTTGTCGTACTTGTGAAGGCTTGATTTTATGTTTTAAACAAAAGAGACGCATTCCCCGACCGTAGTTTGTATATTTAAAAAAAATGTCGGAAAAATTAGAGGGGTATTCATGTAGGACAATAGCTTTTGGTTCATATCTAATATCACATCCAGTACTTTTTAAACGATATGTGAGATCCACATCCTCCCCGCCATGAGAAGTAGAATCGAAAGTTTCTTCATCGAAGCCGCCAATCTTTTTTAATGCTTTCCTTCGAAAAGCTGCATTGCCAGTAATCAATGTTACAATTTCTCCGGTTTGAGAATCAATTATTGGCTCTTCGAGGCGATTTGTAATATTAAAATAATAATTTACTATCCCAGAGCTTGCTTTAGGAAACATTTGGCCTCCGATAGCCATTAGGTGCTTTTCTTGTTCAAAACGCCGGAGCATACTTCCTATCCATTCAGGAGTAGGGATACAGTCTTGGTCAAGGAAAAAGATATATTTACCCTTTGCCGACTTTATTGCAATATTTCTGGCGCCGGCAACACCTTTGTATGAAGAGGTTAGAATACTTGTATAAAACGGCAGTGTTGGTAATTTAACTGGTATCTGTGTTTTTCCTTCATCGTTAACAACAAGTACTTCAATATCTCCTCGAAGTCTTTCGGGGATATTTTGACCTTGTAACCCAATAAAGAGTCGCCTAAGCGATTCCGGCGCTTTAAAATAAGGAATCGCAATTGAAACTTTCATATATTAAATAACCTTAGTTTTATTAGATCTTGTCGCACTGGCATGCCAGATTTCTTTTTGTAGTAAATCTCTTTTAAGAGAAAAAAGGATTTGTAAAAGCAAAATATGGGAACGTCGCTGGTTTGAACATAAGATAAAATAATTGTGTTGTTGTTAAAAAAGTTATCGAGTATTGCATAGTCGGCGAGTGGATCTCCAATCTGAGCATTTTCCCAATCTAAGATAAAGATTTTGTTTTTATTATTAAGTAGGTTTTCTCGATTAATATCCCCATGTAACAATGAGGTGTTTGTCCGTTTAATTATTTGAGATTTAAGATTTCGAAAGGATCTTGAAGTTAAGTCAAGTTTTTTCTTGAATATTGATGATTTTTTTGTTATCCGCTTCATTGCCTGTAAATTTAACTCAATGTAATTCAACCAATCTTTTTGTTCACCCTTTAGATGCCCTGGAATAATTAGACCAGCATTTCTACCTTGTGTTTTATGAAAATCTTTTAAAATCTTTTGAAGCTTTAGGAAAGTAATTCTGTTTAACTGAGAGATACTCATGGCTTTTATATAGTCCGTAACAAAATAGTATCGGCCATTAATAACACCTGATTGTATAACTCGCTGAATATAATGCTTTGTTTTGAGAATATATAATATGAAAGCGTGTCGTTCCAGCTTTAATCTAGAGCGGATATTGGTGTTCTCGATACGTAATACATATCGGTTACTTTGATAGGAAAAGAGATAAGTATCATAACCAATGCCACGATTAATTCTTGCGGACTGGAGAGCTTTATTAAGTATTGAAGTAGAAATTGACATTTATTAGTAAAAGGGTTAATTTTACACTTCCATGAAATACAGAAAAGGAGGTAAAATTTGGAAACTACATTGCTCTTTTTCAAACCGGATGGCTTATGCCTTGAAAGCGACATTCTGCGTCTCATTAGGCGCAGAAATCTTTTCATCGAACGACTTGGAACGATCCGTTTCAACGAAGAAATTATTCGTCGTTTCTACCCAGCGTTAGATGATCAGATCATAAAGCTGTCCGTACAGTACCTTGCGGGGTATGATTTACCGGTTTATGTGGTAACTGGTAAAAATACCATTAGGATTATCAAAGATATAAAAAAGCATGTTCGCGAAAAGCACGGAAAGGGACGTACTGGAGCCATTATACATTCAACAAATCATGCGGAGGAGTATTGTAACGAGATCGCAGCCCTGCGGCCGCACATTATATAGGCATCAGTTTTCGAAACTGGCGCCTATTTTCTTGTGCATAATTAACTTGGATGATTGTGTTGGAACCCATTGTTCAAAGCTATTACGTAATCTAAAAACGATTAAAACGATCTCTAGTTTCAAAATATGCGAAAAGACAAAACGTTGTACCAAAAAATACAGCCAAATGATTTGCGATGGAAAATCTGTTTTAAAAAAGAATCCTTTCCAATTTACTTTACGGTTTAAGTAGGGCAAAAGATAATTATACTCTGGATATAGTATTGTAAGTTTGAGCATTTCAAGATTACGTCGGCGATACCCACGATAAAAGTCACGGAGAGTATGTACCGGCTCATAATATACTTTAGCTTTGGTGATTTGTTTGATGGCGCCGATACCATATTTATGTAAAAGGTAACTTGAAAGAAAGATATCATCAGCGATAAGCACTTGATTTTTTTCCGGAAGATTTGAAAGAATTTTCGAAGAACTATTTTGTATACGTAATCTCATACTCTTAGTACTAGGGAAATACCAATCACGCGTTGCAAAAACTCGTCCATGAAGATAAAAACGTTTTGTTTGAAGTTGCTTCTGGGTATCATAAACAGCGTTTACAGTACGCAACCATGTACTTTTTTTGACTGTGTGCGGAATATAGGTTGCATATGTTGCAACGATTTTTGAGTTTTCTTCAAGTGCAAGAATAAGTTTTTGAATTGCCGTTTTATCAATGATGATGTCCGCATCGATAAAAACAAATGTATCAGCGGGAAAACCTTTGACAATTGCTCGTTGAGCATCGACAAGATTCTTGCCACTTGAGATAACATGAAAAAAGTCATATCTTTCTGCAAACATTTGCGCAATGCTTAACGTAGCATCGGTGCTACTATTAGTATTCACAACAACCTGTACACGACGATGAGCTAGATTCCTCAACGCAATACAAACCGCCCCAAGACAATACTTAATAATCGCTTCTTCGTTTTTTGCACAAATACCAACAGTAATTGTTTGAATAGAATACATGGACTATTATATTAATAAGTAAAAAAAAAGCGTCATTTTCCACTTTAATTGAATGAATTTAGACGCCCTTTCTTTTCTATAGTTACAGCTTACTACCTATGAATATTATGTCAATATGTTAATAAAAATCCTAAATCCTGCGCCCAAGGTGCATCCGCCTTTGGCGTGAGAAGCACGAAATACTAAATAAATTCAAAACGGGTTAAAACATTTGAATTTGTTATTTTGAAAATTGTTTCGTATTTCGAATTTCGAATTTCGTGCTTCATTTAATCGGCAGCTCAAACTTAAAGGTAGAACCCTTGCCCGCACCTTCGCTTTCTACCCAGATTTTTCCTTTATGGGCATCCACAATCTTTCGGGCAATGAACAGGCCCAGACCCGAACCATCCGGTGAAAGGCGGGAAATGCCGGAACCGCGCACGAATTTGGAAAAAAGCTTTTCCGCTTCTTTGGGATCAATGCCCACGCCGGTATCTTTCACCGAAACCACCACGCTTTCCAGAGTTTTATCCAGAAAAACGGTGATTCCTCCTTTTTCGGTATATTTGATGGCGTTATCCACCAGATTCAAAAGCACGTCTTTAATTTTATCTTGATCCAGTTCCAGCGGAGGAATTTTGACGGTGGGAGTTTTGAATTCCAGCTTAAGGCTTTTCTTGGCCGTGGTCGGCCGCATGGTTTTAATTTGAGCCTGAATCACTTTAACGATATCCACTTTTTCCAGATTGAGCTTAAAGCGGCCGGCTTCAATGCGGGTTATGTTTAAGAACAGGTTGACCATGCGGATTAACCTTTGGCTGGCTTCCAGAAGTTCCTGAATGATATGCGCCTGTTCTTTGGTCATTACGCCGAAATCCCCTTCGCTCATCATGGAAAGGTAGCCCATAATTCCAGAAAGCGGCGTTCTTAATTGATGCGAAGCGATAGACATGAATTCCGACTTGGCTTCGTCTAAATCTTTCAGATGCCGGTTAGCCACCTGCAGTTTCTCGTTGGTCTTTCTGATTTCATTGACCAACTCCAGATTCTTGTAGACAATGCCGGTTTGATCCGCCAAGGCGTTCATTATGTTGTAATCCAGCTCCGAAACCTGCTTTTGCTCGCGATTAAGACCAAAAATAATGGCACCGACAATCCGGTCTTCGGAAAAAATCGGTATGGCCACGGCGGTCCGAATGCCCAAAAGTTTTTGGATGGTCACAGCAATGGTTTTGGGCACCGGCGGGCTGACAAAATCAGCGAACGAAGCGCCCATTTGGAAATCACCGGTTTTAATCGCCTTAATCGTCAGGGTCTTGCCTGTATTTAGATTATCTCCGTATTCCTTTATGGAACCCGGCAAAAGCTTGATTGCCTTTTTGGTCAGAGGGGTTTCGGTAATTGCTTCAATGTAAACCCGGCTGGTTTGCTCTTCATCCACCAATAATAAAATCCCTCCCACGTATTTTAATTTCTCGCTGATGCTGTTCACAATGCCCTGCATCACCTTTTTAAAATCCAGGGTGCGAGTGATTAAGTTGGTAATGCCCTGCATGTTTTCCAGAAAAACGTTCCGCTCCTCCAAATCGGCATTGGCTACCCGCAATTTGCTGGTGGCGCGCTTGACCTCTTCTTTCAGCTTGATATTGAAATCCTTGACCTCTTTATAGAGTTTCGCTTTTTCCAAGGCCGTGCCCAGTTGAGGGGCGAATACTTCCAATAAATCAAAATCATCCTTGCTGAAAATTTCGCCGGAAAGCTTTTTGCCCAGCATTAAAATGCTTTTCATTTCCCCTTCCACAAAAACTGGCACGCAAAGCGAAACGTCTAAATCCTGCAGTTCATCTAAGACAAGCTGCATTCTTTTTTTCTCGGTGCTATCGGGCAAATCGGCAATCTCGCGCTCCATTTCTTCAATGACAATAAAATCGCGGTATTTTTTAAGGTAAGGAAGCAGAGGATGATTTTTGGTAATCCGCGTTCCCACTTGCCTGCTGTCCGCCACGGCGGTGAATCCTCCGCCGGTCTTGTTGGGCAGAAACAGAATCGCTTTAGAAAGTTTCAATTCTTCTTTCAGGATTTTGGATACGGAATAGGTCAAGCTGTTCAAATCAATTTCCAGACTAATGATTTCGCTGATCATTCTCAAAACATTCTGGTAGTCAATCCGCGCCTTAAAGAAAATTTTATCGGTATTCTGGCCAATGTATTTCTTCAACGGCTCCAAGGTCAAAACCAAAATCAAAGATACGAAAAAGGTGGTGAAAATAGCATTGGCTCCCAGTACGTCATTGAATACCGTGGCGGTGAAAAAAGTTAAGAAAGTGAAGATGGTGGTAACAAACGCGACCAGAATTAAGTACAAAAGCGACCGGCTGATGACTAAGCGGATATCCATGAGGCGGTGGCGGATGATAGCATAAGCTGTAAATGCTATAAAGAAAATTACTCCAAATGGCCCAAATTTACTTATGGTGTAATCCGTAGTAATAAATGGGATTAAAGAGTTAGCTAAAAATCCTATTACTAAACTTATAAAAATACCTATAAGAAAATAACGCAGTTGAAGCTTAGTAACATTATTTGCCTTTTTATATTTTTTAATAAGAACCCACAGAGAAATGGCAGCAGAAGTAAAGAAAAACAAAGGATAAAAAAAGTATAATTTCCCAGTTATAAGATTCACACCGCCAGGATATGTTGTAATGCCTTTTAAAAATAATTTTGGTATCCAAATGAGTAGTAAAATTACTGGTGTTACTACTTTCGTGTAGAGCAGAATCCATTTTCTGGTAGAGAAGTCGCGTGAATAAAAATAATATGAAAAAAGAATAAGAAATATCCCTATGAAAGTCGAACCAACGTAAGTCATCTTTGTCCAAAAAAATGAAAAAAGAGCATCTGCTAGATAATTGCTCACAGTCCAAAGAATTACTCCCATCGAAAAATAAAAAAAATACCGATTTACTAAAGAATATTTCTTATTGAGCAAAACAATACAGCCGAGAATAAATTCGGTCATTGTTATAAACACAAGTAGTACTAATAAAAGCATAATAGAATAATAATAAATTAGAAGGCCACAGAAAACTGTGGCCTCATTATTCCTCCTTAAAAAACAACCAGAGTTTAGGATGTGTAGTTTGAACACTCTTCTCTGCCTCACGGATTGATAGTCTGCAAGGGTATGAGAATCCTCTCCAGTAGTACCGACCCTCCGTTAATTCTTGAAATGGCAGACCGAGGCGTCGATATAATCTCGTCACTTTCCTTTCTTGAACAGAATACCACGCGATGATTCCTTGTTGACATGACCAATGATATAGACTTCTATAGAGGTGGAGCATAATCGAGAGATCTCCGCGTTTATTATTTTTGACAGCGGTTAACGCCACCTCGACGACTCTACCTTGTTTACTATCTCGGTCAATCATAGAAACAACCTCAGGAAAAGGAAGTTCAACAGGAAAGGGTCGCGAAATTATTACTTTCGTTGCCCCAACTACAACATCATTTTCAATGACAACAAAATCTTGTGACAACGCTTCTTTTCCAGAAACATGATTTTTAATTAGATCCTCTGCTGGCCATCCCATCTCGTCAATTGCTACCTCCTTAAAAAGAGCTATTAATTCACTTATTCGACTCGGAGGTACATTGAGTGTTACCGTAATATTTGTAGCCATAATAACCCTCCATTATAGGTTGAATGAAACTCAACTTTTGAATATTTTCTGATGATCGACTAAGTGAAAAAAGTTAATATTTATTTCTATCTTTGCTTTTTTGATCAGCCACTGTTCTACTTCTTAAAAATTCCTGGTGGACCAATATATTTTTCTCCTCGCAATACAAATTTTTCCTCGAACTCACTAGGCTGAAAAGTCTCGAGAGTATATTTTTTTACTTTTTTTAAAATTTCGTCCGTGAGTTCCTTGCAGGTGTAAATATCAATTGAAACAAATCGTGCAGGCTCAATAGTATGTAGAGAGAATCCAGATTCTACAACCGGTATCCAACCAGAAAAACCGGCTTTATCTGGGTACCGTCCACCATCTGTTCTTACTAAAAATGGCGGTGACTGTCTATGTGTTCCTATAATATCAGGCAAAGTATTTAAATAGGACATGCAAACATCATAGCTAGTTATCCTTTCGAGATTACAGTTATATAATTCAAGCATTAAGTGGTAACCAAATGGCATATCTTTTAGTAAGTTACTGTTTTATATTTATTTATTGAATTTATTTTATCTCTTTGTTTTATCTCACTCATTTTTATTCAAAAGCCGACCTTATTATATAGCATCCGTACAAAAAAGTCAACCTAAACCCCGAT